>JAAGKN010000906.1_pt1 | contig 67492 bp, 69 predicted proteins | sample 6206371 | NCBI WGS metagenome assembly JAAGKN01 (sample SAMN11533720, study PRJNA540317) | gut metagenome | isolation source: fecal pellets from male and female animal of same cohort | host: Peromyscus leucopus | place: USA:CA | collected 2017
GAATAATGATTAAAAGTATAAATAATACAAGTATGATAGCAGAAGATGCTCCACAAGATGATCCGCAAGATGATCCACAATTAGTCATGTTCATTCCTCCTTTTTATTTGCTTTCATCATATTCTATGGCAAAGTATCAAAATATGTGCTTATATATACCATATTTATTGCACTAAATCTGTTTTTTTGTTATTATTTAAATGTATGGGAGGAATTTTAATGAAAAACAAAAAAATATTTATATGTTTAAGTTCACTACTTGCAATATCTTTAATCGCAACTGGATGTGGTAAAGAAATAGAAGTAAAAAATGGTTCCAAAGTTGCAGTTTCTCTAAATGGTTCTAAGTTTACTGCTACAGAATACTACAATGAAATAAAGAAAGACAATATCACAAGACTAATTGATATGATGGATAAAAGTTTCCTTGCAGAAAAATATAAAACTGATAATGAAGAAGATGAAGCTGTAAAAAAACAAATTGACCAAATAAAATCAAGTTATGGTAGTGATGAAAATACATATAAGACTGTTCTTCAACAATACTTTGGCGTTGAATCTGAAAAAGAACTTGACGAAAAATTAAGATTAGAATATAAAAGAACTAAAGCTGTTGAAGATTATATCAAAAAGAATCTTAAAGATGATGAAATAGAAAAATACTATAACGAAAATGTTTATGGCGATATGAAAGCAAGTCATATTTTAATTACTGCTGATGTAAAATCAGATGCAACTGATGAAGAAAAACAAGAAGCAGAAAACAAAGCTAAAGAAAAAGCTGAAAAAATTATAAAACAACTAGATGATGGTAAAAAATTTGAAGATCTTGCTAAAAAGAATTCTGCTGATGAAGCAACTGCATCTAATGGTGGAGATTTAGGCTACTTCAGTTATGATGAAATGGTAGAAGAATTTAGTAAAGCAACAAAAGATTTAAAAGTTAAGGAATACACAAAAGAACCAGTAAAAACAGAGTATGGTTATCATATTATCTTAAAGACTGGTCAAAAGAAAAAAGCTTCATTAAAAAGTGTAAAAAAAGATATTAAAGAAAAATTACAAGAACAAAAACTAAATGAAGATTCTGGTCTATATTATGAAGCTTTATTAGAAATCAGAAAAGATAATAAAATTAAATGGAATGATGATTCTCTAAAAAAGGCTTATGAAGAATATATGAATGACTTAATCGATTCTGCTAGAAAACAAAGCACTAATAGTTAACATAAAAGAGCTAATTCGTTTATAGAATTAACTCTTTATTTTTTTATACAAAACTAATTTATCATTTTTATGTATAATCTCATAAGAATCATTATACTTTAAATATGTATTAATAGGATACTTTTTATCAACCAAAAAATAATCAAATTCATATTTATCTATTAATTTAACATAATCATCTTTCAAATTAGAAATATTCAAATAATCCTCATAATTATATTTACTATATAAATCTGCTCTACCATCTATAAAAACATCAATGTCATTATAAATTAACTCTCCCCCATAATTATACATATTATAAAGTTTTTTAGGATTTTCTTTTTTAATAACTTTTATAATCTTTTTATCCAAATATTTTCCTTTTTCTAAAGATAAAATATTATTACTATTAACCATAAAAAATCCTAGTAAAAATATCGATAATATAGTTATACATGCAAAAGTTCCCTTATCTAACTTTCTTTTCTCAATATAATCAAAAATAATAAAAGACATTACTATATATAAATATATCCAAAATCTAATACTTTTCAACCCAAGAAAAGTCGCTACACCAAGCAAAACTAAATCCATAAGTTCAATTTTCTTTCTACTAAATAACATCACAAAAATAATTAAAAGTAAAAAGATAAAATAAACATAATGTGAAGCCTCACTTAGTGATGTATTTCTCCATTCAGAAATATTGGAAAGCATTAATTTATTTGCCATATTCTCATAAGGATAAATAAACATCTTAAATCCATGAAGATTAATACAAACAGATATCATACAAATCAACATAATAAAAAAGTATTTGAAGAACTGTTTTTTAGATAAACGTTTCGCTATAATTTTACTCTTATTAAATGAAAATAAACCACAAATCATAAAGATTAAACAAAACAAATAAGGTAAATTGCTACTTCCACCATGAAAATTAGCCCATAAAATAGTCACAAATGGCAAGACAAAAATTTTTCTAGACTCCTCATTTTTATATAAATCATAAAGAACATAAATAGTAATTGCCAATAAAACAAAACTAAACATATGCGGACGTACCTGAATGTAAAAAATTATCATTATGAAAAAGAATAAATACCACATTAATGTAAAAGGAATGTTTTTTAAATAATTGTTCTTATTAGCTAAAAATAAAAGTAATATTAAAGAAAAAATACAAACAAAACTATATACAAACACATGATAGTTACCAAATAGAAGTTTAAGTTTGTAAATAATTATTTCAAATAACCATTCATGACTCATCCAATATTTAGAGTTTAAATACCAAGAAAAAACATCATGCTTCAAAACACCATTTTTCGCCATATATTCACCAGCTTTAATATGCCAAAAATAATCAGAATCATATTTAAAAAAGACTAACAAAAATACTGCCATAGAAAAAGTAAGCAACAGCAATCCATAAAAAATATAGTTCTTATTCTTCTTCTTCATAACGTAACCCCTTCTGATATAACTTTTCTCTTATTTTAATCTTCAACTCATTTCCACTATACTTTCTACTTAGTTTTCTATATAATTTATCATACTCTTTCTTCGCAATACTACTATCACTCTCAAATGAATAATTATCAATAATTTTGTTTATTAAATAATTATCATATCCAAGTAACTTCAAATCATTATATATTTTTTGTTTTAAAACATTACCGCCTCTAGTTCTATTACCCTTTAATCCCTTACTTATTATCTTGTTTATTTTTTCCATTTGAACATCTTCATCAAATATAGTTAATTCTTCTCTAATGATAGTACTTTCTATTTTTTTATCCAACAATTCCCGTTCTATCTTTAAAGGACCCTTGCTAGTAGTAATTATCTGGTTATTTATGTAACTTCTCGCAAAACTTCTATCATTCAAATAACCTTGATCTAACAATTTTTTAATTGCTTTGTCAATTAAATCAGTTGGATACTCCATCTTCTGAAGGAAAGTCATTAAATCATATGTACTCTTAAATCTAGCTTTTATATTATTCAATGCAACATAATATACATCACATTCTAAATTATAAGCATTAATATCTTTAAAATCAGATTCCAATATTTCTTTTTTTAATAATAATTCAAACTTTAATATTACTTCTTCATATAAATCTAATACTCTTCCATCATCAAGTTCAACTTTATAAATTCCTCTAGCACCTTTTTTATATTTCACTATTTTCATATTATTTCACCTACTCAAAGTATAACATACCAGAAGAATAAAACAAGTTATAATCCAAAACAAAAAGAAGACTACGCTTCTCTTTGTTTCACCTCGATTAGACCTTCAGAGACCTCCTCAAGGGCCCTCCCAATATTCTTTTTACTCTTGTACTCGGATTCAGGCATTTGTAAATATCCCTCTCTTGAAATCTGTTTACTTCTTCTAGCAGCAATATGAACAAGTTCATATTTAGAATCAACAATGTTAAGTAACTTATCGATAGATGGATAAATCATCAATATCACACTCCCTATTATAAGAATAAACTTATCGATGTAAAATATCAAGTAAAGCGACATAATTAGACATTTTTCTTTACAAAAAAAATCCAGAACTAAGTCTGGAAAAATTACTACCTAAACTGACAACAAGAACCACATTGAACATTACTAACTGTATTTTCTTCACTACAAGTATACTGTGGTCTATAAGTATGCTTATAAACATGATGATTAATAATACGAGTATGGATAGGACAAACATGTGGAACTTCATGTACAAAAGTTCTATGAATACATTTTTCTTGTACTCCTTCATTAACTGAGCCACTCATAGCTCCATTACCACTATAATTTGTCATATTAACATCAACATTCATATCATTATTAATATAATTATTATCTCCTGCAACATTATTCTCCATATTCATATTTTGAAATAATTCATTACTAAACATTCTGATACCTCCTAAAGTATCATATGTATGTTGTTATTTTTTTCTACATAAATAGCCTAAAAAAAGGCATAAAAATGCCTTTCTTCTTACATATAATAATTATAACATAAATGAACCATCATCAATTACTTGAGATGCTCTTGCCTCATCAACCATTAAAGAAAGAGAATCAACCTTTTGATTTAATAAAACTTGAGCAATACTTTCAAAAGAAATACCTAACTCTGTAAATTTTAAAGAAATGTCTTCTTTAGCTAAATTAATTCCTCTTTTTTTTATTTTATCATAACAATCATTTAACACATTTACATCATCAAACCCAATATATGTATAAGAATTATCCAAGATATCCCAAGACATTAATTGATTATAACTTAATAAGTCACAATCTTGAACTTGTTTTATAACTACACAGTCATCTAATACAACACCATTCGATTTTGTAGTTAAACCATCTTCTTCTTTCTCAGTATAAAATTCAAGAAGTCCTAAATCATCAAAAGAAAAACTAATATTATCAACACCCAAATAACCATCCATCAGGCAACTACCATTTTTATTTACTAAATCACACAAAATTCCAATTTCTTTTTGTCTTTCAATTCCCAAATAGCTGTTCTTAGCTTCATTTATATTCATATTTTTCTCCTTAAAAAGGTAACTTCATATTACCATTAGTAACTTGCTTCATCATCTTTTTCATTTGATCAAATTGCTGTAATAATTTATTAACTTCTTGTACAGATGTCCCAGATCCACTAGCAATTCTTGTTTTTCTACTTGCTTTTATTATTTCTGGGTTTCTTCTTTCTTTAGGAGTCATTGATAAGACAATCGCTTCCACATGAGCCATTTGCTTAGGATCAATTTTTATATCAGTTAGACCCATTTTTTTAGCACCAGGAAGCATCTTTATAAGATTTTCCAAAGGTCCCAATTTCTTAACTTGTTTCATTGTTGATAAAAAGTCTTCTAAGTCAAATTTACCTTGTTGCATTCTTTTAGCTGCTTTTTCTGCTTCTTTTTCATCAATAACGTCTGTAGCTTTTTCAACAAGAGAAATAATATCTCCCATTCCTAAAATTCGTCCTGCCATTCTTTCAGGATCAAAAGAATCTAAACCATCTAACTTCTCACTAACACCAATAAATTTAATTGGAACATTGGTTAAATGTCTAACCGATAAAGCAACTCCACCTCTAGTATCGCCATCTAACTTAGTAAGCACAACACCAGTCAAAGGAAGTTGATTATTAAAACCTGTAATTACATTGATAGCATCTTGTCCCATCATTGAATCTATTACTAATAATATTTCATCAGGATTAATTTTATTCTTAATATTTTCTAATTCATCCATCAATTCATCATCAATGTGTAATCTACCTGCTGTATCAATCAAGACATAATCAAAACCATTTTCCTTAGCATAACTAATAGCATTTAAAGATATCTGAACAGGATCATTTTTACCCTCATCATAAACCTCAATATTTAATTGTTTTCCCAATTGCTTTAACTGATCAATAGCCGCTGGTCGATACACATCGCACGCAACAAGAAGCGGTTTTTTAGTATGCTTTTTTCTCAAAAAATTTGCCAACTTCGCAATTGTAGTAGTCTTACCAGAACCTTGCAATCCAACCAGCATCAAAGTAGCAGGATTTCCCTTTAAATTAAGGGGTTCACTCTCTCCACCCAAAAGCTCTGTTAATTCATCCTTAACAATCTTTACAAACAAATCTCCAGGATTAATACTTGAGGCAACCTCTTCACCTAGTGCTTTTTCCTTTACAGTATTTGTAAATTCTTTTACTACTTTATAATTAACATCAGCTTCTAATAAAGCTAACCTTATTTCACGCATCATTTCAGCTATGTTATCTTCTGTAATTTTTCCATAACCTTTTATTTTATGCAAAGCATTTTGTAATCTATCTCCTAAACTTTCAAACATAATATCACCTAGTCTTTATTATAACAAAGAACCATTTTATATACAAAGAAAAATAGTGAAAACTCACTATTTTAACTAAAATCTGGTCCAAAATCAGAATACTCATCATCATCGTCATCATCAATTTCTAATGTTGGCCCATCATCAACTTTCTCATCCATAATTTTTGGAGTATCAATAGCAGTCATTCCATTATCCGCTAAGTCAAATGATGCAATTTCTGGAATAGCTGTTGAAGAATCCATTGAAGGCCCTGATTCAATAGAAACAGAAGTATTATTATCAATAACATCTATCAAATTAGGCTTATTATCCATAGAAACAAATGATGGAACAGAATTATCTACTGATGCAGTATTAGTAATCGAAGTTTCTGAAACATTAGACTTTGTATCAACAAAAGTTGGAGCTGATGCAGAATCACTAATTACAAAAGAATCATCAAATTTTTCATCTTCTCCAGAATTCAAAATAGCATTCAAATTACTACTTGTATTTATAACATTGGTCATTACAGGTGTATCAGTCATTTGAATAGAATTCTGTCCACTATTCTCAGCTTTCTTTTCAACTTTAGGAATCTCTATTACTGCAGATGATACAGGCTTATCTGGAACAACCGAAACTTCACCAATAGAGTCACTATTAGTTGGAACATTAACAGATGCAGTACTAACAGAACCATCTGTCCCACTCCAAATATTAACAACATCACAGTTACTACTAAGTGGTGATGGATTAGGCATTTCCATCTTAACAATTAATGGAATTTTAAAACCAAGTCCAAATCCTAAACAAGTACCAGACTGTAAAGATTTTTGTTTCTCAACAATTTCATCAGTTATGTTAGGCACCATTTTTCTTATATACTCAACATCAACTGGATGGTTTATTTTAAATATTAAGAAATTTGTACACTGAGAAATAACTGTATCCGAAATTTCAACTGGTCTTTGTGAAATCAAGCCAAGAATAACTCCATATTTACGTCCTTCTTTAGCAATTCTTTCAAATATATTATATCCAAACAAAAATCTATCTTTATCACTCTGAATATATCTATGTGCCTCTTCAAGAACTATATGAAATGGAATACTACCACGATTTTTTAATCCCTTAGAAAAGTCAAATATTAATCTAGAGTAAATTTTAGTAAGTACCTTTGCAAAATCATCATCAATATCATTAAGATTTATATTAACAACTTGATACTTACGACCATCTGTGATTAACATTGATGATAAATAAGACTCTAATGAAACATAATCTTTAACATCAAAATATTTGGCATTATCTCCAACTATTAAAGCATGTAATCTAACACGAATAGTAACAGAATCACCATAAGTTTGCTCATTTCTAAGCCAACCCTCACTAATAAGAGTAAAGTTTAATGCCCTCTCCAAAGTCTGTAAATCGTAAAAAACTCCAGTATGTGGTTCATAATTATCATACTCTTCTTTAATAAATGAGTTAATATATTCAGTAAGTAAAACACTCTCAGTAAAATTACCAGAATTATCAATTAAGAAACACTCTCTAAATTTACGAGTATAACCAACACCTTGTACAGGTGCCTCCAAATTAAACTCTGGAGTAGAACAACTAGCCAATATAGAGAAAATCTCATTTCTTTTATTTGGTGCAGTTTCATTAGTATACAAAATAGTCATAATAGCCTTTGCTATCAAGTGATTTTTATAAGCATTAGAATCCATATCATTTTGACTAAATACTAAAGCAAGCTTTAACATTCTCTCAATTATTGGTAATTGAGAATGTGATGTACATTGTAATAATAATGCTAAATCATCTTTATTAAGCAAATATATAGGTAAACGTAATTTTTCTCCTATTCCTTCTACCTCATTTGTACTATAAAAACGATAATTATAATTAGAATTAATCTGACTTAAATTACTAAAAGCATTATAATACTCACCAGACGAATCAAAAATCAAAATATTCGCTTTATAAGGATTTAATCTCTGATCATGAAACATATTTTGAAACAACCTTGATACACCACAAGATTTACCAGATCCAGTATTACCAAATATTGCAAAATGATTACTAAAGAAGTTATTAACATCTAAAAATACAGGAAAATCATCATAAAAAGGACTAACTCCCAATTTCATAAAACCCTTAGTATCAGTGCCCGTAATTAAAGGAACTTCAGACTTATCAATAACTCTAATCTTAGCATCTAATGAAGGTTTTCTAATTGTACCTCCAACAAGTCTATTACCAACTATTTCTCCTAAAAATCTAGCTTTTACAATATTTCCATCTAAATCATCTACTTCTCCTAATACCTTCTTAGTATCATCTTCAAATACTAAATGCAAATTCATCAAATTCATTGTTACTTCTGCATTTTCATTTAACTTAATATGAGCAGATTGATCACTTATATATACAATTTTATCAAACATTAATATCCCCTCTTTACGCTTCTTCCTATTCTAAAACAATTATACTAATAATAATAACTTTTTTCAAGCAACATTTACAAAAGTATCGAAAAGTGTTAGAATAACAAGAAATTTGGAGAACTAATAAATAGAAAGTAAAATAAAGAATACACATCAAAAAAATAAAAGAAGCTAAAAAAATGCTCACAATAAAAGTACTTCAATCACTAAAAAAGATATACGTAAATTCAAAAATCTTCTAAAGTGACAAAGCTTCTTAAAATAAAAAAAAACATAAAATCTATTTCTTAGAAAAAAGCAAGGAGAAAAACATGTATAAAAGTAACGTCAATCTAAATCTATACAAAACATTTTACGAAGTAGCAAAATATGGAAGTATTTCTGAAACTGCAAAAAAAACATTTTCTTCTCAACCAGCCATTTCTAAAGCAATCAAAAAATTAGAAAGTGACTTAGGTATTCAACTATTTTTTAGAAACATAACTGGAGTTGAACTAACAGAGCAAGGAAAAGAACTACTATTTTATGTAGAAAATTCATATAATAATTTAATTATAGCTGAAAGAAAAATGTTAGAAACAAAAAATCTTGAACGTGGAAGATTATCAATTGGCATGCCATCAAACATTGGGTCATTTTATATGTTTGATAAAATAATTGATTTTCATAAAAGATACCCAAATATTGAAATATCAATAATGACAGGAGGAACTAAAACTCTTTTAAACCTATTAGAATCCCACAAAATTGATTTCATTATAGATACGTCTCCTGTGAACTTTAAAAATCCTAATTTAAAAAGAAAAAAATTAACTACGGTAGACTATTGTTTCATAACAAATAAAAATTCAAGTTTAATTAATAGTAAAGAAATTAAATTCTTAAAAGATTTAGAAGATAAGCCATTAATATTACCTCTTCCAAATACTTCTAATAGAAATGATTTAGACACACTTTTTATTGATAATCAGATAAATGTTAAAAATATTTTAAACATTCACACTAGTGAAATGATTATTTCTGCTGTAAAAAGAGACTTAGGAATTGGTTATGTAATAAAAAATTTAGTAGAAAAAGAAGTAGAAAACAAAGAGATTGAAATTTTAAATATTAGAGAAAAATTACCTACTGTTGATATTGAATTTATATATGAACCAAGTTATCTCACTACAGCTCCAAAATACTTTATTAAAGAATGGCTTGATGTAAAATTATAAAACATATCCCTTATAACAAATAAATATACCCATAATAAAAAGGTATAATCCCCATAAAAAAGAAGCATTTGTAAACACTTCTTTTCTTTTTTATACTGAAAAAGAAAGGAAGTTTTATATGAAAGATTTAGGAACATTTAAAGACAAAAAAGATGGTTCATTAAAAAGTGTCTTTAGTGATGAAAATGGTAAAATAATAGAAATGACATTATTATTTAATAAAGAAGAATTTGACGTAGTTTGTACCCCTACTCATCACTTCTGCAATTTAGGCTGTAAAATGTGTCATTTGACTAATAACAAATTGAATAAGAAAATGATACCAATTTCAGTAGATAATTTTATTGAAGGATTAGTAAAAACAACTACCACAAATAATTTTGATAGAATAACTGATAAAGATAAATTATTAATTTCTTTTATGGGAGTTGGAGAACCATTACTAAATTTAAAATTAATTGAAGAAATATTTAATCAAGAAAATAAATTAAAGGATTTATTAGGTTACAAAGAAATAAGCTATGCCTTAGCAACCATGATGCCGAATAATGATACTATAAAAAAATTAAAAGAATTAGTGATAAAAAAGAAAATCCCTCTAAAAGTTCATTTTTCAATGCATACTCCAATTGATGAAGAGCGCAAAAGCTTAATTCCATCCACTAATGTCGCAGTAGAAAGTGCATTAGATTACTTAGTCGATTATCGTGATTCTATAACAAAAGAAGCTGATATTATATCAAAATATGAACTTTTTCATAGAACAGCAGACCCAGTAGAAATCCATTACACTCTAATAAAAAATGTCAATGACTCTGATAAAGAACTAGAAAGAGTTTGTCAATTACTAAGTAAATATAAAGTACCTATAAAGTTTATTAAATTTAATCCAACCGAAGAATTAGAAAGAAGTAAAAATGAAGAGCTTTGGTTAGACACTATCAGAGAAAGAATACCTGATTTAAGAATTAAAACTTATTCTCCTCCAGGACGCGATATTGGAAGCTCATGTGGAGAATTCACAAAACACTACTATCATGAAGAAATAGAAACAGTAGAAGATAAAGAAGAGTTTTTAAAGTGGAAAGAGGAATTTCAAATAGACAAAACTAGTCATAAAACACTATACAAAAGAAAAAAGGAAATCTAAAAATAGATTTCTTTTTATTCATCAAAGAATGTAAAATGCTTATATTAATTCTTCAAATTTTTCTCTCAAATTAGTATCAGAAATTTCATTAATCAAGCAACTCAATTTTTTCCTTTTTTCATAAAGACTCAATTTTTCTTCATATTGAACTAATTTATCAGTAACAATATGTATTTGTTTAAAAATAGCATTTCTACTTACTTCATAATTTTCAGCCATCTCTGACAAACTTAAATTATTAAAATAATAGTCTTCAAAATATTCCTGCTGTTTATCAGTCAATAGACTACCATATATATCATAAAGATTATTATAATAAACTATATCTTCCATCTACACAACACCTACCAAACTAAAAATTCCAAAAAGGCCTAGCAACACTCCAAAGACAAAGCAAAGAATTACAAATTTACTTTTATTATAAATTCTACTACTAAGAAATCCCATAAACAACAAGGTTACCCCTAAAGCAAATAATAATATATTAAACATATCTTTATTAAATAGATACATTATAAAAATTATTAAAGAAACAATAGACATCGCTACTTGGATATACACTAAAAAAATCGTAAAACCATTAATCTTATTTTTCTCTTTCTTTTCCATTTACATCATATCCTTAAATAATCCATAAATATATTTTTCTATATCAAATACTTGTAAATCATCTTTAGTTTCACCCAAACCTATATATTTTACTGGAATACCGATACTTTCTTTAATAGCAAGAACTATTCCACCTTTTGCAGTTCCGTCTAATTTCGTTAAAACAATTCCCGTAATATTTGTGATTTCTTTAAAAGCTTTAGCTTGACTAATACCATTTTGACCTGTCGTAGCATCAATTACCAATAATGTTTCAGCAGCTCCTCCATCAACTAATCCATCAATAACTTTATTCATCTTTTCAAGTTCTTTCATCAGATTAACTTTATTTTGTAGTCTACCAGCTGTATCAACTAAAACAACATCATAGTTCTCCTCTTTTGCCTTTACTACACCATCATAAACAACACTGGCTGGATCACTTTCTTCTTTTCCAAAAAATCCTACATCAACCTTTTCGCTCCATTCTCTAAGTTGATTTACCGCTCCTGCCCTAAAAGTATCTGCTCCAACCAACAAAACACGCTTACCTTCATCTCTAAATTTATTAGCAAGTTTTCCTATAGTAGTAGTCTTTCCAACACCATTAACACCAATAAACAAAATAACTGTAGGACCATTATCATTATAATTAATTCTATTACTCAAAACTTCATCATTAACATAAATAATAAATAACTCATCAACAATAATCTCTTTCAAGTCATCAGGACTAGTAATTCCTTCTTTTCTAACTCTATCTCTTAATCTATCAATAAAATCCATAACAGTATTAATACCAATATCAGCCATAATAAGTATCTCTTCTAACTCTTCAAAATACTCATCGGTTACCTTACTATACTTATTAGTAAGATTAGCTAACTTCGATACAAATCCCTGCCTAGATTTTGTCAGTCCTTTCTCATAAACCTTTACTGATTGTTTTTCCACTTCTTTATTACTAGAATGATTATCTGAATGTATCTTTTCACTTTTTTTTGATTTTTTTCTCTTCTTTTTATCCTTACTAATTTCAGAAATAGAAATACTCTTTTCTTCTAAATTATCATCAGAAGAAACTTTATCAGTACCTTTTTCTTCAATACAACTATCTAAATCAACAGTTTCATCCGCTTCTTCACTAGAATCAAATTCTTCTGTTTCTTTTACATCATCTACATCTTCTTCAAATGTTGTATCACTTTTAAACATATTTTTAATTTTATTAAATAATCCCATTTATATCACCTACCTGTTATTATAACATGCATCAAACAGAAAAAAAAGAAAGTAAAATCGATTTACTTCCTTAAACTATAATCCTATTTATAAGTTCCAGCTTCTTTTGAAATGTTGTAAAGATAATCTTTTTCTATTTCAGCTAATAGTTCTTCAATATTACTTCCAAACTGAGGTCCTTGATAAGTTGAACCATCTTCATTCTCTCTATATTCTTGAACTCCAACCAATTCTCTATATAAAGCATACTTTTCATTTAAAATAGTCCATTCTGAAACATTGTCATACTTATAATTAGGTTCTCTTTGTTTAGTATCCCAAATATAGAAATATACTGCTGCTACTTGACACAAAATATATTTTTTCAACTCAGCTATTTGATTATCCTCAGGAATATCATATTTCCCTATTGCAGCATCGTAAGCTAATTCATTCATATAACCTCTTGCAACAGAATCTCCAAAAAAATTATGAGTTCCTCTTAATTGCATCATTTTATATAATTCTTCTTGAACTTCTCTAACTTCTGGAGCCACAACTGCTATTTCATATTGTGTCGCTTCTCTTCCTTCATTTTCTAAAATTGGATAACCATTATTTTTATAATAAGAATCATATTGTGAAACTAATTTACCATATTCTACAACACAATCAACCATTTCACAAAAATTAGGATTAGTGTTAGGATTAGCTTCAATCCATCCATTTATTCCTTCAAACCTACTTTTCAAATTACTAGCTTGTAACTTTAAAGAATTATTTTCTTCCTCTTCCATACTGACTTCTTTATTAAATATAGAATTTTTTTCTACTCCTGCCATCATTTCTTCAATAACCCTTCCAAATTGTGGTCCTTCATAACTCATTCCATCTTCTGACGTAATAGATTCTTGTACTCCAACAGCTGATTTATAAGCTTCATACTTCTCTTTAAATGCATTCCACTCTGAAATATTGTCATATAAATATTCTGGTTCTTTTTGTTTTGTTTGCCAGATATAAAAATAAATTGCAGCTAATTGACATAAAATATCTTTTTTCATATTAGAAATCTGTTCATCATTTACATTTTCATATTCAGCAGTTGCAGTTCTATAACATAAATCTTCCATAAAATCATTTACAATCTTATCTTTAAAGAAAGGACTATTCCCCCTTAAAGACAACATTCTGCGTAACTCTTCTTGAGCTACTCTTACACGTTGAGAAACTTCAGCTATTTCAAACTTAGTGGCATTTCTCCCCTTATTTTGAATAACTGGATAACCATTTTCCTCAAAATAATCAGCATACTTTCTAACAAGTTTCCCATATTCAACAGTACAATCAACAATCTCACTAAAATTTGGATCAGTGTTAAGATTGTTTTGTATCCAATTATTTATTCCAGAAAATCTTTTCCATAAATCAGTTGCTTGTAAATCTAATTCCTCTAACTTCATCCTATCATCCCTTTCTACGCCTAGAATAACACAAATATAAAAATAATTCAAATTATAGACAAAAACGAAAAAATATAGTATAATTTCATAGTTAGTTCTTTATAAAAATTATTAAAAAGAAAGGAGATTTTATGAATAAACAAGAAACCAATGAAACAAAATTAGTTGTTTTAGGTGGTTTAGGAGAAGTCGGAAAAAATATGTATTGTGTAATGCATAAAGACGCAATTGTTATTATCGATGCCGGTGTTAGTTTCCCAGAAAGTGAACTTATGGGAGTTGACTATGTTTTACCTGATTTTACTTTTTTAAAAAAAAATGAAGACAAGATTAAAGCTTTATTGATTACTCATGGACATGAAGATCATATTGGTGGAATACCATTTTTACTACAAAGCATTAATATTCCTGCAATTTATGCTCCAAACCATGCTAAAGAATTAATTGCTGTTAAATTACAAGACAGAAATATCAGATATGATAATCTATTTGTTTATACTGACAAAACTAAACTAAAATTTAAGGAAATAGAAATAGAGTTTTTTAGAATTACTCACTCTATCCCAGACTCACATGGTATAAGTATCAAAACACCAGATGGAAGAATAGTTACAACAGGAGATTACAAATTTGATTTGACTCCAATTGGACCAATGGCAGATTTATACAAAATGGCCTCACTTGGAGAACAAGGAGTAGACTTATTAATTGGAGATTCTACTAATGCATTAAACGAAGGGTTTTCAAATAGTGAATCAGTTGTTGATGAAACGTTAAATGAAATGTTCGATAAATGTAAAAATAATAGAATAATAATCGCAACATTTGCATCAAACATATATAGAGTTAAACATATCTTTGAGACATGTTATAAACATAATAGAAAGATTTGTATCTTCGGTAGAAGTATGGAAAATAATATCAATATATCTTTAAATGGAGGTTATATTGATCATAAAGAACTACTTATTTCTCCAGAAGAAGCAAATAATTTAAAACCAAATGAAGTAACTATTCTTTGTACAGGTAGTCAAGGAGAACCCCTTGCTGCCCTATCAAGAATTTCAAATGGAACACATAAACAGATAAAATTAAGACCAGACGATGTCGTAATATTTTCATCAAGTGCTATTCCAGGAAATGCGTTAAGTATTTCCAAAACTATCAATAAATTATATTTGAAAGGTGTAAAAGTTTATACCAATAACATTCTTGCTGACTTGCACACATCTGGACATGCTAACGAAGAAGAAGTTAAATTAATGATTAGATTAATTAGACCTAAATATTTAATGCCTTTTCATGGAGACTACAGAATGTTAAAAAAGCAAGCCAATATCGGAATAAATTGTGGAATACCAAAAGAAAACACTTTTATTCTAAAAAATGGAGATACATTAAACTTAAAAAACCATGTAATTACTCGTGGTAATAGCAAACCTGGAGCTGATATCTATGTAGATGGTAATAGAATTGGAGAAATCGGCGGAGCAGTAATTAAAGATAGAAAAATAATGGCTAATGATGGAATATTAGTTGTAATTGTAAATGTTGATATGAAAAAACGAGAACTATTAATCAAACCAAATATTACAACAAGAGGATTTATTTTAGTAAACGAAAATGAAGAACTAATTCATAAGATAGAAAATAAAGCTGAACAAACAATTACAACAGCTTTAACAAATCCAAAATCAACTTTTGCAACTCTAAAAAATGATATAACTGATACATTATATCCATATATAAATAACCTAACAGGAAGAAAACCTATTATTCTTCCAATCATATTAGATATAAAAAGATAAAAGAAGGCGCGTTCTAATAACGCACCTTTTTATTTTATAAAAGCAATTTACTTTCTTAAAATCTTCTATATAAAAATAGTAATAAAATAAAATTAAATTCTAAAATAAACTTTATTATCTATCGCATGTTTCAAATTACCATAATTAAAATTACAAAATAATGATAAATTATAATAAAAATAACAAATACTTTTATCATTAAATTTTATTAGCTCCAAATAACTTTCCCATTCCAATTTATTCATCACATCTAAAAATACAGGAAAATATAAATAAAATTTTTTCATAGAAAGAACACTATTATAAGAAAACATTGTACTATTACCATAATAATATGCTAAATATGAAGAACATTTGCTAACTATATTTTCACAAAAAAATCTTTTTTCCACAGTGAATTTACCTATCTTCCAGAAAAAAAATAACTTCTTGCTATTAATAAAATCACCTCCTACTTTATTATTCGAAAAAAAAAGAATTAAGTACAAAAAAAGAAGCATTATTTTGCTTCTTCCACAGCTCTTGTTTCACGTACAACAGTAATTTTTATTGTACCTGGATATTTAAGGTTTGATTCAATCTTCTCTTTTACTTCACGAGCTATACGATGAGCTTCTAAATCATCAACCTCTTCTGGTTTTACTACAACTCGCAATTCTCGACCTGCTTGAACCGCATATGTTTTTTCCACACCTTTAATTTCATTACCAACTTCTTCAAGTTGTGATAATCTCTTAATATAATTTTCCAAAGAATCATTGCGAGCACCAGGACGTGATGCTGACAATGCATCCGCTATAGCAACAATAACAGAAATAACACTAGTTGCTGGTGTATCACCATGATGTGATGCAATTGCATTTATAACTATATCATTTTCATGAAACTTTTTAGCTATATCAACACCAATATCAACATGACTACCTTCAATTTCGTGGTCAATTGCCTTACCAATATCATGAAGTAGGCCTGCTCTTTTAGCAAGATTAATATTTTCTCCCAATTCACCTGCTAAAATTCCAGATAATTCAGCAACCTCTTTAGAATGTTGTAAAGCATTTTGTCCATAGCTTGTTCTAAAATGTAACTTACCAATTATTTCAACTAGCTCAGGATCAAATTTAGTTAACCCCAACTCAAAAGTAATATCTTGCCCATACTCCATAATCTTCTGCTTCATATCTTTACAAATTTTATCATAAAGTTCCTCAATACGAGTTGGATGAATACGACCATCCTTAATTAGATTCTCTAATGTAACTCTTGCAATTTCTCTTCTTAAAGGATCAAAACTTGATAAAACCACTGCCTCCGGAGTATCATCAATTATCAAATCAACTCCTGTAATAGCCTCGATAGTTCTAATATTTCTACCTTCTCTTCCGATTATTCTACCCTTCATTTCATCATTAGGTAAATCTACAACCGTAACTGTTTGATCACTAGCTATATCAGCAGCATATTTCTGCATTGATGTTACAATCATTTCACGTGCCTTTTTATCAGCCTCTAATTTAGCTTCATTCTCACGTTCCCTTATATACTCTGATACTTCCTTAGTCATATTTTCTTTGACCTTACTCATTACTAAATCACGAGCTTTTTCTTTACTAAAACCTGATATTTTTTCAAGCAAATCTAATTGTTCCTTCTTTATTTCCTCCACTTTACTTTTTTCATTTTGGATTTCATCTTGTTTTTCTGATAGCTTATTTTCACGTTCATCTAAAGCTAATTCACGTTTCTGATACATTTCATCACGCTTATTAATACTCTCTTCACGTTGCAATAATCTATTTTCACTTTCTTTTAATTCATCCTTCTTCTCACGAATTTCCTTGTCCAAATCCATCTTTAATCTGTGAGCTTCTTCTTTTTGCTCAATTGCCGCATCTCTTTTTAATTTATCAATTTCCTTTTTAGTCTGATTAATCAAATTTTCAGACTTCATTGATGCTAAATTACCTCTCATATAATTAATTATAAAAGATACAACCATACCTACTACTAGGCCTATTACAATAAGTAAAACGGAGAACAAAATATTTTCCATATAACTCCTCCATCTAGACTAGAATAAACCTCTAATCTAACTCTATTGTAATTTTATTTTAGAACCTTGTCAAGAAAAACAAAAAGAGCTCAAGACAAAGAGCTTCTATTAGAAAAATATTTTTCCACAACACTAAAATCATTATAAAAAATCTTTTCATTACCAATCGCCATATAATTATCTCGACCTTTTCCAAGTATCAAGACAACATCTCCAGAAGTGGCAATAGACAAAGCATAAGAAATTGCTTCTTCTCTATCAACAATTCTAACATAATCACTACGGTTACCAACCATTTGATCAATAATATCAGAAACATTTTCAAATCTAGGATCATCCATAGTAAATATAGAAATATCACTATAATCCATAACTAAATTACCTATAATATTTCTTTTTTCTATTTCTCTACCCCCAGCACATCCAACTACAGTAATTATTCTATTATAATCACTGAAAGACTCTAGAATATTTTTAGTACCATTAACAGTATGAGCATAATCTAAAATAATTTTATAATCTTGTCCAAAATCAAGTTCTTCACATCTACCACTAATACAATCAACCTTTTCAATTCTCTCAATCAAAGTAGAACTATCTATACCAAACATTAATCCTATCACAAAAGCCATGACTACATTATATACATTGTGCTTTCCTTTCAATTTAGTTTTAATTATAAAAAAATCATCTTTATATTTTACAGTAACTTCAGTAAAATTCGACAGATAATTTACATGACTAATAATGTAATCGTTAGATTCATTAAATCCGATTTTTGACATATTTTTACAATTAATTTTTTGTAAAATATTGTCGTCTCCATTGACAACAATATGGCTATTTTCATCAATTAAATCAAGTAATTTCATCTTACATTTTACATAATTTTCAAAAGTGGAATGTACATTTAAATGATCACCAGTAATATTAGTAAATGCGACTATTGAAAAATTAAATTTTTTTAATCTGTCATGAAGTAAAGCTTCACTAGAAACTTCCATTACTACATCTTTACATTTATTACTTTTTATAAAGCTCAAATCTTCATATAGTTCAGCAACACATGGTGTAGTATTGTTAGTTGGAATATTTTTTTCCACAACACACAAACCGTTAGTTCCTATGTATGCAGCATCACCTATTATCTCTTTAACAATAGATGCTGTTGTTGTCTTACCATCAGTTCCAGTAATACCAATAAAATTATAATCATTTAAATCCAATTCATAAAACCTTCTACAGATTTCCATAAAGAAATCATTAATATTAGATACTTTTATATAGGGTATATCAAAAGGAATATCTCTATCACAAATTATAAAAGAAGCTCCTCTATTAATAGCATCACTAATATAATCATAATGATCAACATTAAAACCCTTTGTCGCAACAAATAGATATCCTTCTTTTACATTTCTAGAATCATCAGTTACACCTGTTATATCTATATCGTAACTACATTCTATGATATCCTTAATTTTTTTCATCATATCATCTCCATTAAATAATATGTAACTTAATTTTATCCACAACTAAAATATAACATGAAATCAATAAAAAAAAGAAGAAAAAATTATTTTTCCTCTTTTTTAGTAGTCTTACCAGTTGGAGCCACATTTTTTTCAAGTGCAATATCATAGTACTCTCTAACTTTAACTTCAATTTCTGCTCTAAGTTCAGGATTATCTTTAAGAAGTAACTTGACGTTTTCCTTTCCTTGACCAAGCTTTTCACCTTGATAAGAATACCAAGCTCCAGTTTTATCAACAATACCAGCTTCAGCTGCTAAATCTAAAACTTCTCCTTCTCTAGACACTCCTTCGCCATACATTATATCAACTGTAGCTGTTTTAAATGGTGGCGCAACTTTGTTTTTTACAACCTTAATCGTTGTCTTATTTCCAACTACACCATCACCCATTTTCAATTGTTCATTACGCCTAATATCCAATCTGATTGTAGAATAAAATTTAAGCGCACGTCCACCAGGAGTAGTTTCTGGATTTCCAAACATAACCCCAACTTTTTCACGAATTTGGTTAATGAAAAACAGCAATAGTTTTAGTTTTAGAAATATTTCCTGAAAGTTTACGTAATGCTTGAGACATAAGTCTTGCTTGCAAACCAACATGAGAATCACCCATCTCACCGTCAATTTCAGCCTGTGGAACTAATGCAGCAACTGAATCAATTACAACAATACTTAATGCTTCACTTCTAACCAAAGCTTCGCAAATTTCTAACGCCTGCTCTCCAGTATCAGGTTGTGAAAGTAAAAGATCATCAATATTAACGCCTAACCTTTCAGCATACACTGGATCTAATGCATGCTCTGCATCAATAAAAGCAGCTCTTCCTCCTGCCTTTTGATGCTCCGCAATTGCTTGAAGAGCAAAAGTTGTTTTTCCTGATGATTCTGGACCATAAATTTCAATAATACGTCCCTTAGGATAACCACCTACTCCCAAAGCAATATCAAGTGATAAACAACCACTAGAACACACATCAACCTTCATATGCTTGTTATCACCTAGTTTCATAATTGAACCTTTTCCAAATTGTTTTTCTATATCGTTTAATACCTGTTCTAAAGCCTTATCCTTAGAAACTTCTTTATTTACAGCCATGTTTTTCCTCCTCGTAAATAACTTACAATCTAATTGTATAATATTATTTTACAAATTGCAACACATTTACGAACAATTGTTTTACTAAAATAACTGCATCATTAATTCAAAAATTAAAAAATCCCCTTATAGAAAAGGAGATTTCAAAGCTTTTTTTCACCTAAATTAAAGAACTTCACTTTTTGTAAAAATAATATCTTTATTCAAAGTAAAATATTGAACAGCACTAATAATTGACATTATAGATGCGAAATACAACAAGAATAAATCTACTCTTATATTTATAAACTCAAACGGAATATTATAAAAGAAGACTAAAACTAAACCAACCATCATTGAAGCTGTTTTCAACTTACCTGATTTAATTGCAGCCACAACTTTTCCTTTATTAGCCGCTTCCATTTTTATAGCATCTACAATAATATCTCTAGAAATTATAATAACAGGAATAATTGCATTAATAAAACCATTAGCTGCCAAAATAACTAATATTGGATTTACCAATACCTTATCAGCAATTGCATCAAGCATCTTTCCTGTATCAGTTACTTGATTGTTTTTTCTTGCAAGATATCCATCTAAAAAATCTGTCAAACTAGCAATTATAAATATCACTCCAGCAATAATATAATTTAACTCAACAGCTACTCCATTAACATCATAAGTTGGAAACTTAAATCCAAAATATGAAAATGGAATACATAACAATGCAACAATAAAAACTGTCAAAATTAGTCTTAAAACAGTAATCTTAGTTGGCACATTCATAAATACTTTTCTCCCTTCCTACATAAGCTTTCAATTCATCAACTCTACTTGGAGCTTTGTTAATACTACTAATAACTATATAAATTATCAATGCAAGTATCAACACACCAATAGCAACATACACAAAAGGCAAGATATTGACCTTTTCTTTATGCTCAATAGTATAAGGAGATTTAACTTTCTTTTCCTCATTATCTTTCTTCTTTTGAGCACTCCTTATATCATCTAAAGATATTTTAGATGTGTGTTGAAATAAGAAATCATTAAATTCATCAACAATTTTATCTGGATCCAATCCCAAATACTTTGCATATAATTTTACTGACTCTCTAAGTTCATAGACATCTTTAAAAGCTCTTACATTACCACTTTCTATATTTTCCAAATGTGATGTTGAAAATTCAAGATCTTCGCAAGCTTCAGTTAAACTAACACCATTTCCAATACGTGTCTTTTTTAAATACTCACCTAATTCTTTCATACAACACCTCAATCTTTTAAACAACAATAAATATAAATAAGCCATGTTCTGTTCCTGTTACCAGGCGACAAACATTTATCTACCAATATATTATATTAGTTCTTAACTCGATTCGTTTCTCTTGTTAAGACTCCCCTACCAAATTTGGGTTTCTCACTCGCGGGGTTTACCACGTTTCACTCTTTTGTTTCCAAAAGCATCGTCACTGCGGCACTTTATAGGTTACTCCATATTAAAAACTTAGGAATAATACCTGCCGTTAGCATAAACTACCCTAGGTTATTTTTTCCCTAGGCACGAACACTACAACCATCACAGATTGTGTGAGCATGGACTTTCCTCAAGAGTATCAAGTACTCCAGCGTTTGTCTATATATTAATTGTCATTATCTCTATCATTAGCTCTAACACCATAAACCATCTTTTCTAATTGAGATAATCTTCTCATGATATCAACATTGGTTACTTCACCAGCACCTCTATTATTAGAAACAACTTCCATACTTAATTTAGAATTACGAAGTTCTTGTTTTAGACTCATTATTTCACCCAGTAATTCTGCTTTTTCCTTCTCTAAGTTGTTAATAATTTCTAAAAACTGTTCATAATCACCAATGATAACATCTAAAAATTGATCAACCTCCTTTAGACGATATCCCCTAGTATCAATCTTAAAATCTTTATCCAGGATATCTTGAGGCATAAGAGTAATTTTATTTTGATACATAATTATCACCAATCCCTTATATTAGTATTATGTCATTATTAGACATTTTTGTCAATTGCTAACCCTTTCTTTATAAGAGACACGTTTAAGTTTATACTACCAACTCTCGTATTATCAATCATCTTATTTAATATTCTATTAACTTCTAAAAAATTCATATTTATCACCAAATAGATTATAATACAAAAGTAATAAAAAAAAATAAATACGACAAAAGAAGAACAAAGTTTACAAAAACAAACATAATAAAGTAGATGTAAAATAATAATATGCATCCTTATATACTTAAAAATTTATGGTAAAATTACTAATAATATAGTATAATTGATGATAGGTGATGAGATGAACTATCCAAATGGAGTGAAAAAATCTATCAAAAACAATGATTTAAATTCAATAAAATCAAAATTAAGTCATAAAAATAGAGGTATGACTCTAGAAAGTGAATTAAATATTTCTAATGAATATTATAGAGATATAGATAAAGCCTACATTTATAAAAAGCCAACACCGATAAAAATTACAAAAGTTGATTATCCTTCAAGGGATAAAACGGTTATAAAAGAAGCTTTTTTTACTGTACCATCAACAACAGATTATAATGGCTTATATAAAGGGAAATATATTGACTTTGAGGCTAAAGAAACACAAAGTAAAACTTCATTTTCTCTTACCAATATTCATCCCCACCAAATTAAACATTTAGAAAATATTTATAACCATTCAGGTATTGCTTTTCTAATAGTAAGATTTACTGTTTTAAATGAAACATATCTTCTCTTTGCAAAAGACTTTTTAAACTTTCTAAATAATACTGATAGAAAATCTATACCAATTAGTTTTTTCAGAGAAAATGCATATTTAATAAAAGATGGCTATAAACCAAGAATCGATTACTTAAAAATAATCGACAATTTTATTGGAGGTATATAAAATGCAAAAAAAAGAATTAAAAAGAAAAAAGCCTAATAAAAGTGGTAATAAGAAAAGTAATTCTACCTCAACAAAAAAAGTTAAGAAAAGAGTTACTAAAAACGATAAAATGAATACCAACTTGAAAATAGCTATGGTCTTAGCATGTATCGCTATACTTCTAACATCATATCTAATATTAGGAATTGAGCTAACTATTATTGTTGGTGTAATGTTAGTTATCGTAGGTGGAATTGCCTGGTTATTAAAAAGAACAGGTAACAAAACTAAACAAAGAAAAATTATAAATATAATTCTGATTATAGGATTAATTATCGGAATAATTTGTTTAATAGCATTTAGCGTATTTATGATTTATGTTAAAAGTCAAGCAGATCCAAAATTTGAACAAGGTAAATTAAATACAGCAGAACTTACGAGAATTTTCGATAAAGATGGTAATGAAATTGCCAAATTAGGATCAGAAAAAAGAGAAAAAGTTACTTATGACAAACTACCTGAAGTTTTGGTTGATGCAATTATAGCAACAGAAGATTCAAGATTCTTTCAACATAATGGATTCGATGCACCACGATTCTTAAAAGCAACAATAGGACAAGTACTAGGAAATTCTGGCGCAGGTGGAGCTTCTACTCTATCAATGCAAGTTGTAAAAAATAGTTTCACAGATAAATATGGTCAAAAAACATCAGGAATTGCTGGTATTACACGTAAATTTGAAGACATATATTTAGCAGTTTTCAAATTAGAAAAAGAATTTAGTAAAGAACAAATTATTGAGTACTATGTCAATAACCACTTCCTAGGCGGAAATATTTATGGTGTTGAAGAAGCATCAAAAGCTTACTTTGGAAAAAGCGTAACTGACCTTAACTTAAGTGAAGCTGCCATTTTAGCTGGTATGTTTAAATCACCTAACTACTACCGTCCAAATGTTAACCCAAAAAATGCTACAGCAAGAAGAAAAACAGTTCTATATTTAATGAGAAAACACGGATACATAACAGCAGAAGAAGAAAAAATCGCCAATTCTATCCCTGTTGATTCATTAACATCAGAAACTACTGTTGCTACAGATAATAAATATCAAGGATATATTGATACAGTAGTCGACGAAGTAAAAGATAAATACGGAGTTAATCCTTATACAACTCCTCTACTTGTTTACACAAATCTTGATAGAGAAAAACAAGACGCAGTAAACTCAGTTTTAAATGGCGAAAATTATAATTGGATAAATGATGTAGTTCAAACCGGAGTAGCAGTACTAGACTCAGAGACTGGAAAAATACTAGCAATTGGTAATGGACGTAATAAAAATGGAGCTCTACAATACAATCTAGCTACTGATATAACAAGACAACCTGGTTCATCAGCAAAACCACTATTTGATTATGGTCCTGGTATCGAATATAATAACTGGTCAACTTACCAGCTATTTGACGATTCAAAGTACACATATTCTAATGGACGATCAATAAAAAACTGGGATAATGGATACTTTGGAACAATTACATTAAGAAGAGCATTATCTACTTCTCGTAACATACCTGCACTTAAAGCATTCCAACAAGTTGATAATGATAAAATTAAAGAATTCACTACAAACTTAGGTTTAATACCAGAACTTTGTTCCAGTGGATATGACTATGATAAAGAATCAGACAAATGTGTAAATGCCAAAAATGCTAGTGACACAAAAGCACCTGCAAAAATTCATGAAGCACATTCTATAGGAGCGTTTACTGGTACTAATCCATTACAAATGGCTGGTGCATATGCTGCCTTCTCTAATGGAGGATATTATAATGAACCATATTCTGTAAGTAAAGTCGTATTTAGACAAACAGGAGAAACTAAAGAACATAAATCAGATAAAAAACAAGTTATGTCTGATGCAACAGCATTTATGATTTCAAGTGTTTTACAAGATGTTGCTTTAACAGGTGGAACACCTAAAAACGTAGCATGTAAAACAGGTACGACAAACTTCGATGAAGCATATATGAATAGTTTAAATATGCCAAATGATGCAATCAGAGATTCTTGGGTACTTGGATATTCAACAAAAACTGTTATTGGTATGTGGTATGGTTATGAAAGTACAACTAAAGAATCAGTTCGTGAAGGATATGTATTACACAACGTTCCAGCTACAATTCAAAAAGATAAATTATTTAATGCTCTAGTGGCAGCTGGTGCAATGGAATCTAATCGTGAAGAATTCAAAGAACCATCTAGTGTTGTTAAGGTTGCAGTAGCTCCTGGAAGTAATCCTCCAAAACTAGCAGTACCTGGTGGTGGAGCAATTTATGAATACTTCAAAAAGGGATATGAGCCAACAGAATATGATACATCTAACTACAAAATAAGTGCTCCTGGAAACTTAAAAGTTACTGAATCGGGCAATAAAGTGTCATTATCTTGGTCTAGTGTAGACCCAGGTGCATTAAAAAATGATTCACTAGGAAAATGGGGATATAACATCTATAAAGATGGAATATTTATCGGATGGACAGATAAGACATCTTACTCATTTACTCCTGATGGAAGTATATATGGAGTTTATAAAGTTATAGGAAGCTATAAATCATCGAGTGAAGTACAAAGTCAAGAAGCTACCAAGAGATTAGAAAAAGCTAAAGAGGAAGAGCCTGAAGAAGAGGAACCAGACAACCCATCTCCAACTCCAACTCCTAAGCCAAGTGAAGATCCAACAACCAAGCCTACTCCATAAAAAAGAAGCTATCAACTAAGATAGCTTCTTATTTTTTTCTTTACAAATATCTAATAACTTGCAATTAACACATTCTGGTTTCACAGCCTTACAATAATATCTTCCAAACAGAACCATCTGTAAATGTCTTCTCCCCCATTCATCCTTAGGAAACTTTCTCATCAATTTTTGTTCAACCTTCAAGACATCATCATTTCTATAAGCAAGTCCAAGACGCTTGGAAATTCTCTCAACATGAGTATCAACCGCAATAGCAGGTTCATTATAGTATTCGCTCAAAAATACATTAATTGTCTTTCTACCTACACCTGGAAAATTGATTAATACATCCCTTTCTTTTGGAACAACACCATTATACTCATCAAATAAAAGTCTTGCTATTTCCTTAACATAAAACGCTTTCCTTCTAAAAGAACCAACAGGTCTAATAATAGATTCTAAATCACTTAACTCTGCCTCTTTTAGCTTTTCCAAATTATTATATCTATTAAAAATAATAGGCGTTACAGAATTTACTCTCTTATCAGTAGATTGTGCACTAAGAACTATAGCAATTAACAATTCATAATCACAACTATATAATAATTCACACTTAGGTTCTGGAAATAAATAATCTAAATATTCACCTATTCTACTCGTCTTCATCAAACCAATTCCATTCTACGATATCCAAATCAATATCACTTTCCTTTTCCTTATCTTTTATAGCATTTCTCTTACGACGATTTTCTTCAACATCCTTAACATTTTTTATTCCTAATTTACCCCATTCATACAAAATCTTATCGATATATCTTAAAGTAGAGACACCACTAAGAGTTGCTTCCCTAACGGCTTCTTTTATCAATTCCTCACTTATATTATCTTCGAGCCATGCCTTTATAATTTCATATTCAATAGGAGTCAGAGTTCGACCAAATTCTTTTTCTATAACCTCAAAAATATTAGAGTTAATACAATTTTCTTGTTTATTAACCTCATCAATAGTCATTAATGCTACCTTATTGAAAAAGTCTTCCATTATAACAACTTCTTCCATTAAACCTTTCTCATTCTTAAGAACTTCCACTCTAATAAACCCTTTATCTGTTAAAAGACTAATACAACCCATGACATCAGTAAACTCCATATTAAGCGCCTCAGAAAACTTAGTTGGATCAAATAGAAATTTATCACCAAGATTATACAAATACATTAGAAATATAAATTCATGCATTTCAAGTTTCAACTTATCCAAATTCTTCAATAAATATATCGGAATAACTATATTACCATTCTTAAAAATATCTATTAACTTCGAACTTTTCATTCAATCATCTCCATTAACAACCATATAATATCACATTTTCCTAATTTATAGAATAAAAGAATAACAACAATTAAAAATCAAGCTAGCAATCCCTATACAAATAATATAACACAATTATCACTAAAACATTAATATATGTAACTACTTAACTAACAAAAAAAGAGTCTATTTAAAAAACTTAGACAAATCAGACTCTCCTCCATTATCAGAAGTACTATTATTATTTGAATTAGCTGTATTACCAACATTCATATCAAAATTATTATCAGAGCTTAAACCACCAGAACTAATACTTGAATTATCAGGTGTATTTTGAACATCATTCATTTGTGAACCATAATTATTATTCATAAAACTATTAGAAAAGTCATTATTAACATCATTATAATTCAAATCAACAATATCTTCTTTATTAACTTCTTCTTCCAGACTTTCAGGAACTTGACCATTAAAGAAATTATTATTACTAGCAGTATTATTAATTACATTTACACTATTATTACTAGCCTTATCCATATTATTCTTTAAATTAGCACTATTTTTAATTGATGGCTCATAATAAAATAAATCATATTTTTTAGTAATCAGTTTAATAATTACTACTACAAAAGAAACAATAGAAAGAAAACTAACAGCCATAGCTAATATGTTTATTCCTACAAACGCCAAAACAAATCCTAAACAAAAACCTACTAGATAAAATTTACCAACCATTTCACCAAATGCCATTTTAACAGCAATGTAATTATTAAGAAGCGGTATATAAGCCATAGGAGTTGTTTTAGCATACATTCTCTTATATAAAGCATTAAGAATAACACCACAAACTATTAAACTAACTAAAAGTATTCCTATAACCACAAAAATAAGCTTCCCAATACTATTAAATAAAAGATCAACAACATCAGAACTAATTTTCTCACCTTCACTTGTAGTATAAGTAACAGCTCCTCCAGAAATTTCTTCAATCGTTAACCCCTCATACTTAGCATAACCACCAATATGACAATACTTATTATCATCATACACAGAAATATATTTAACAGCAGATGCAGCCAAATCATCTCCATTAGCAAAATACTTTTTAGTTACTCTTACAGAAAATGAAGAATCTTGCTGCGGAGACAATTGATAGTCATAATAATCACTATCTAAATCTTTCTTAGAACAATAAGTCACATAACCAATATTCTTTTTATTTTCATCAAATAATAAAATATTTATTCCTACAGAAGCCTTAGAATCACTAATATTTTTTATTGAATTAAAATTAATAACATTATTACCCTTAGAATCTAAATTAGAATTATAAACAAAATCACTATATAAAAATCTTTCTGTTGTAACTGTAGCCGCTGAATCTACTGGAATTAATTCCATTACCTTATATTCTTGTGCATTAACATTAATACCATACGATAGAATTCCAATTACACTCAAAAAACAAACAATCCACTTTCTCATATCACACCTCATCCTTTATATTTCTTTATAATATAATTACATATCTCATTCTTTTCATTAATAAGTCTACGATATAAAATCTCTCTTTCAATATCATCATAAATATCCTTTAGATACTTACCAGGAGCTTTACTAAGTAATTCCATGATATCTTCTGAATCTATATTAATTTCATCCCTACTTTTAATAGTCAATAATGAATAAGATTCTGTAATCTCTTTAATATCTTTCCCCTTTATCTCCGCAGCTACACAATTAACATATAATCCATACTTATATAACGCAATAGGATCCATATTATTTAATTCTAAAGCCACCTTAATATCATGAATAAGTTCTAATTCATTTTTATTAAATGGATACTTATCATCAACATCCAATAGACACCAAATACCTATTGAGCTTGTAGTTTCAATATCAACAATTCTCCTTAAATTCTGAATATCTAACTCCTCATCTAACCCAAGATTTAACAGTAACTGTATACCATTTTTTCTGTTAGGACTAGTAAAAATCTTATCAAGTTCACATTTCTTTCTGTAAAAAGAAAGATTTTTAATTAAATGCTTAGTATCATTTATAGCAGAAATAATTTCATCATCTAACTCAAAATCCAAAATAGTTGCAAAACGTACAGCTCTAAGTATTCTTAAACTATCCTCAGTAAATTTATCGTATGCTGAACCAACTGATCTGATCAATTTATTATCAATATCCCTACGGCCATCTAAATAATCTAATATTTCCCCATCTTCATTCATACAAATAGTATTTATAGTAAAATCTCTTCTAAGTAAATCTGAATACAAATCATCTATATATTTTATTTCAACAGGTTTTCTATTGTTATCATATTCTATTTCTTTTCTAAAAGTAGTTATTTCAAATCTTATACCTTTTTTTTCAACAATAACAGAACCATAATCCTCATTAGGTAAACAACTATCTTCAAATATTTCCTTTATCTGTTTAGGTGTAGCATTAGTAGCAATATCTATATCTTTAGATTCAATACCTAAAATATAGTCTCTGACAAAACCTCCAACGATATATGCTTTATATGAATGACTAGTTATTTCTTTTAACAATTTTAAGGCAACATCTAACATTTATTCACCACCTAATTATATTATAACACATCAAAAAGAAAAGGACCGCAAATAAGGTCCTTTTTTTATCACTATAATATTAGTTTACAGCGTCTTTTAAAGCAGTACCAGCTTTGAAAGTAACTGCTTTTCTAGCTGCGATTGTAACTGTTTCACCAGTTCTAGGATTACGTCCTTCGCGAGCAGCTCTCTCAGAAATACCAAAAGTTCCGAAACCAACTAGTGGTACTTTATCTCCCTTTACTAATGCTTCAGTAATTGCTGCAAAAGTAGCATCAATAGCTCTAGTAGAGTCAGCTTTTGTTAATCCAGTAGCAGTAGCTACAGCTTCTACTAATTCAACTTTTTTCATAATTAATTTACCTCCCTATTTTTAATTAAGCATGTGTTATGCTTACATATTAAAATTATCATGTTTTATAACAAAAAGCAAGAATTATACACGAAATTTACCAAGTTTTTCACTAATTTCGCTAAGTAATGCAATAATGTGCCCAACTGCAAATATAATTATTGAAACCAACAAACTTACAAACCAAATTGAAAACATCACAGAAAAATTAAATTCATTAACCAAACACATATCAGAATAATAGTAAGAAGTTGCTTCACAGGTAGAAAATAAATTACCAAATATTATCCCTAAGAAGAAGAAAAGAATAAATAACCCTATCGCAAATACTTGATAGAAATTAAGCTTATGTTTTTTTACTTCATTAGATATTGAACTAGCACTTACTTTAGGAAAGTCTTCTTTTTCTCTAGCTATTTCATCAAAAAAATCCATTACTTATTATCTCCTTTCTTCTTAGTTATATTATCTTCCTTTACTTTTTTCTTACCAGTAGAACTTTTTTTCTTCTCTGTATTACTATAACTTTTATCTTCTTTAGTTAATTTATTTTTCTCATTACCATTTTTTCTACTATCTCTAGATTGAGTCATTTTATGTTTATTACTAATGTCATCAATCTTATCTCTAATCTCTTTAGTACTATCAACTACTTTATTCTTAACATCATTCACTTTTTCATCGATATTATTTTCTTCTATAAAGTCATCAATCTTATCTTTTATCTCTTTAGTACTAGTAACTACTTTATCCTTTACCTCAATAACTTTGTCATCAATATCATTTTCTTCTATAAAGTCATTAACTTTCTCTTTCAATTCATTAGTACTATCAACTACCATATCAGTTACATCATCAACAGTCTTCTTAACATTAGCTCTTATCTCATCAAAATTACCCTTATTATTTATATCTTTCTTCTTATAATCAAGATAATCTCTATATAAAAATATATATCGAGCAAATAAAACTGTATAAACTGTATCTAAAATTGAAATAACAACTCCACCTATAACAACAGTAGAAATTAAATTAACAGTAAGTAAAAATAAGTTCAATATTATTATTGTATAGAAATACCAATCATTACTTAACTCATTAAATGGAGAGTCACCTAAATTGAAATCTTTCCATATTCTTGTATCCCTAAACATTGTATGAAATAAATATATTAGAAAAACAAAATTCAAAATAAAACTCAAAGTTGTATTTAATGAAAATGACTGCACTAACGTCAAAAGAGATGTTAGTGTCACAAGTAAATATATAAATATTAAAAATACATTTAAATAATTAAAATACTTTTTACCGAAACGTAATTTCAAAAATATAAAATATATAACAACTAATAAATAAATACTATTATGATTAATTATACTTCCAAATAATGTTAAAGAAGTATCACCACTAAAAGCAAAAGATTGACTACAAATAATAATTAATGCTATAACTCCAACGATAAGACTAGTAATAATACTACCACTGTCATACCATTTTAAATCATTTTTATTCTTCCCTTCTTTCACAATATCACCTTCCTAAAATGATTATATCATTATTTAAAATCTTATAGAATAAGAAAGTAATTTTTCTTTTAAACTTTACAATAATATGCTATAATAATGCTGAATTGGAGGGGATATTTATGAAATTACCAACAGTAGCATTAGTCGGAAGACCAAATGTAGGAAAATCAACGCTTTTCAATAAAATTGTTGGACGTCAAGTATCAATCATTGAAGATTTACCAGGAGTTACTAGAGACAGAATATATCAAGAAGCTACTTACAATAGAAAAAAGTTTTACCTAATTGATACAGGTGGTATTGATACTACAAAAATGGATTTTAACAATGAAATAAAAATGCAAGCAGAAATTGCTATTGCTGAAGCAGAAATAGTAGTTTTTATAGTCGATGGAAAAGAAGGTTTAACAGCAAACGACACTATCGTAAGAGATATCTTAAGAAAAAGCAACAAAAAAGTAATTGTTGCAATCAATAAAGTTGATGTTAAAGAAGCGCAAAATAATATTTATGATTTTTATGAATTAGGATTTGATACTTATATCCCAATTAGTAGTATTCATAATACTGGCTATGTTGAATTAATGGATACTATTACCATGAACTTTTCTGAACAAGAAGAAACTGAAGATACAAGAACAAAATTTTCTATTATCGGAAGACCTAATGTTGGAAAAAGCTCTCTTATGAATGCATTACTAAATGAAGAAAGAGTAGTTGTTTCTAATATCGCAGGTACAACAAGAGACTCAATAGATTCTGTTTTAAAATATCACAATGAAGAATTTGTTATGATTGACACAGCTGGTATGCGAAAAAAAGGTAAAGTTTTTGAATCTGTAGAAAAATATAGTTTATTTAGATCATTAAAATCAATCGATAGAAGTGATATTTGCCTTGTTGTTATTAATGCAGAAGAAGGAATTAAAGAACATGATAAGCATATCGCAGGATACGCAATAGAACGAGGTAAAGGTTTAATCTTTGTTGTTAATAAATGGGATACTGTTACAGATACCACAATACAAGATTTTGAAAAATTAATGCGTGCTGAATTTCAATTCGCAACATATGCCCCTATTGTTTTCCTATCAGCACTTACAAAAAAAAGAATACACACATTAATGCCAGAAATATTAAAAGTTAAAGAAAATATCAAAAAAGAGATAAAAACAAGCATATTAAACGAAGTTATTCAAGATGCATATCAATTAAATCTTCCACCATCATATAAAGGAAAAAGATTAAAAATATATTTTACTTCTCAAACAGGAATTAATCCTCCAAAATTTACATTCAGAGTTAATAATAAAGGATTAGTCCACTTCTCTTACGAAAGATATTTAGAAAATAAAATTAGAGAAAACTTTGACTTTACAGGTACTCCTATAGTAATTCAATTTAAAAACAGAAATGGTGATGAATAATGATAATCGGAAACAATAATAAAAACAATCTGAATGGTAATCAACAAAACTTCACATCTAATTTTAATGAAAGATTTAATACGATTGTTAATGAAGCAGAAAAAAGTAAAAATAACATGCCATATTTTGCTGAAGATACACACAAAAAACACTATTCAGATGTAAACAGCAAAAAAGAAATGTCAGATAAATCTTTTGCCATGCTTCAAGAAAGACTAAATAACGGTGTTATTACTTTAGAAGAATTCAATAGAAAATGCAATAAATTAAATAAATTAAGACAAAAATAATAAAATATAATTAATCTCTTACATATAATTTAGTAGGAGGTTTTTTATGTTTAAAGATAATCTATTTAATAGAATTGAACAAAAAACTAACATTAACAAAGAAACTATTATAAACTTAGCTAATAAACTCCAAAATAATAATATGAAAAATGAAAATAGTATCCGTGAAGTAATTCAAGACATCAGTAAATTAACAGGTAAAGAAGTTTCTAAAGAAAAAGAAGATAAAATAATAAATGCCATCATAAATGATAAAATACCTAAAAATATAGATAAAATGTTTTAATTAAAAGAATGTGCATACACACATTCTTTTAATTAGTAATCTAATTCTTTTAATAATTTTTTTACATCTTCTTTATAAGAATCATCAACATCAAGATAGATAGCTGTATTACCTATTCTAGATACAACTTTATATTTATTGTTCGATATTAAAGTATACTTTGAATGATTACCTACACTTGAAGATGCTTCATATACAGTAACAGTTTTCGTATTTTCAAAATTATGTTTATTTAAATTAAAAAACTCAGTCGCATTCTCTTCATTATCAAACTCATAAAACTCAATTTGATACTTTGAATCACTGTCAATAGCCAAATAAACTTTTTGTACTTGAGTATCATCATTAAATTGATTAGAAGCATCTTGAATACTATAGCCTTTATCTTCTAATTTTGTCTTAAAATCTTCTGCACTAATTGCTGTCTTATTACCACAACCAGTAACTGTAAATAAGACTAAAAAACTCAAAACAAATAAAAAGAAAATTTTAAATTGTTTCATAAATATCACTCCTTTCCTCTATTATGAGTATATCAAATATAACATAAAAGACAAAATTAAAAATAATTTAAATAATAAAAATAGTACTTTTTCTATATCAGACTACATAATATTTACTAAATAAGGAGAAAGATTATGGAAAAAAATGAAATTATAAAAAACATTGCCAAAAGAAGTGGCGGAGATATTTATCTAGGTGTAGTTGGTGCTGTTAGAACTGGAAAATCTACCTTTATTAAAAGAATGGTAGAAACATTGATTGTTCCTAATATTGAAAATGAATATGAACGAAAAAGAGCATTAGACGAAATCCCACAAAGTGCAGCTGGTAAAACAATCATGACCACCGAGCCAAAATTTGTTCCTAATAACACTGCAAAAATAAAAATAGATGACATAACATGTAACATAAAGCTTATTGATTGTGTAGGATATATGATTGACAATGCCATTGGAGCAACTGACGAAAATGGTCCTCGTATGGTTAAAACACCTTGGTATAATGAGGAGATACCTTTTACAGAAGCAGCAGAGATTGGTACAGAAAAAGTTATAAAAGAACACTCAACAATCGGAATTGTAGTAACATCAGATGGATCAATAGGTGAATTTCAACGTACTGATTATGTAGAAGCTGAAAAAAGAGTTATTGAAGAATTAAAGGCAATTGGTAAACCATTTATTGTTATTCTAAATTCTACTCATCCTACTCTACCTGATACAGAAAGACTGGCCGAAAGCATAAAAATAGAACATAATGTCCCAGTTCTTCCAATTAGTATTGAAGCAATGAATGAAAAAGACATGTATAACATCTTAAGAGAAGCATTATATGAGTTCCCAGTATTAGAAGTTAAAGTAAATATGCCAGAATGGATTGCAATTTTAAATCCGGATAATAAAATTAAAAAATCGTATATCGAATCTATTAGAGAAAGTGTCATTGAGATTGATAAAATAAGAGATATTGACAAAATTACTGAACATTTCTTAGAAAATGAATACATTGAAAAATGCTACTTATCTGATGTTGACACCTCAACAGGAATTATAACAGTAAACTTAAGTGCCCCAATAGAATTATATAATAGCACATTAAGAGAACTTATCGACATCGATGTCAAAAGCAAAGCTGACCTTTTATCGCTATTTCAAGATTTCAGTGTCGCAAAAAAAGAATATGATCAAATAAAATATGCTCTTAAAATGGTCAAACAAACTGGATATGGAATAGCTACTCCATCAATTGAAGATATGAAATTGGATAAACCTGAAATAATTAAACAAGGTCCTCGCTACGGAGTCAAATTAAAAGCTGTGGCTCCTTCAATACACATGGTCAGAGTAGATGTTGAATCAACATTTGAACCAATTATTGGTAGTGAAATTCAAAGTAAAGAACTAATTGACTATTTGATGAAAGACCATGATAAAAGCCCTAATGAAATTTGGAAAAGTGAAATATTTGGACGTAGTTTAGATTCAATAGTCCAGGAAGGAATCCAATCGAAAATAAATCTTATGCCAGACAATATTCGTTTTAAACTTCAGAATACACTAACAAGAGTAGTAAATAAAGGATCTAATAATGTTATAACTATCGTAATATAAAAGAGAAATAATCAATATTTCTCTTTTTACATTTATATACAATACACTTTAACTAGTCTGAAGTTTTCCAATCAAAGTATTATAATAATTATACAAATCAACAGTTAAAAACTTAATTTCACCATCTTCTACAGTCCAATTACCATTATATAAAATCAAAAAATTTAAAACTTCTGTACTAACTTCAATACTATTATTAACAGATTTCTTTGTTTTTTCTAACAAAGATTTAGTCTCTTCAAATTCTTTTTTCATAGTATCATCAAACATCAACTCTTTATAAAGCTCAACATAATAAGGATCTGTCATCTTAGAACTAATATTATCAACTATACTTTCTTCTTCTAAATCATCAAGCAGTTTATCAATCTTTTCATTAAAATCATCCTTAGTAACTTTTAAATAATTTAAAGATTTTGTAAACTCTGGCCCATCTTCACTATAATTTTCACTTGATAACATCTTAGTTAATTGCTCATCACTCATAATTTTAAATAATTCTTGTAAATTAAGAGCATAACTATCTAAATATTCCTTAATAGCCTTTTCAACAACAGCATAATTTCCTCTACTTTTAATCCTCCTATTATACCTATCTTTAGTTATATCAAGTTTAGTAAGTACATTAACTTCCCTCTTTAAATCATTCAAAAGAGTTGCATCCATTATAACTAAAAATCCAATAACCAAAAACATATCAAGTAAAATAAAACAAAAAACTAAGAAAAACTTTTTTCTACTACTCATAGTATCTCACCCACTTACACTATAGTACAAGACTATAATTTAACATTTCATCAACATCAGAACCAAAAACAAAATCCCCAAATTCTACCTTTTCAATTATCTTTTCAAAAGAATCATCAACTAGAGCATAATAATTTTCATCAAAATACCTGATTATATTAGAACAGTCAACAATAAAATAATCATTAGTTTTAAAATAAACATTTAAATCATCTTCAAAAACTATTCTAAGATCTAAAGTATCCCTATAAAAAGAATCTTCTATTTTAACAAGTTGCAAAAATAAACCACAATCTTTTAACGAAGTTATTACCTTGTAGAATCCTCTAAGCTTCAATTTTTTTTGCAACTTCTTTACTATCTTCTTAATTTCATCACTAACAATATCTTTATCAATTTTATCAGCAAAAATATACAATCTATAATCAGTATCAGAAATTCTATCAATCTTCATATATTCACCTATTATAAATATATGTTAATAAACTAGATTATTTCTCCATCTTCTGCAATTAAATCTTCTATTTTCTTAAGAACTTCCTTAACGCCTAATCTAGTAACACTAGAAAATACTACTAAATCATCACCAATAACCAAATCCATAGTATCTAAAACCATTTTTAAATTTTTTTGTTTTTTACTACCACCGACTTTATCAGCCTTGGTAGCAACAACTGTTACTGGTAAATTATAATATTTTAAAAAGTTATACATCAATAAATCATCTTCTGTTGGTTTCATTCTAAAATCAACTAACATGAAAACTCTTTTTAATTGAGTTCTTTTTTCAAGATACTCTTCTATCATCATTCCAAATTTTGCTTGAGTCTTCTTATCGACAGAAGCATATCCATAGCCAGGAACATCTATCAAATAAAAACTGTTATTAACACCATAAAAATTCAGTGTTTGAGTCTTTCCAGGCTTAGAAGAAGTATATGCCAAATTTTTACGTGATAAAATAGAATTTATAAAACTACTCTTACCAACATTACTCCTTCCAACAAGTAAAAATTCTGCTTTCCCATCATCTGGATATTGACTTCTTCTAGTAGCAATAATATCCAGATTTGCATCCTTGATTACCATAATTATTTCCCCTCACTTAAACTTTCATTATATATTTCCAATACAAAGTCCAAATCCTTCATAACAGCCATTGCATCATCTAATGTCTTTACTCTAACTCCAGAAGCAAACTTATGTCCACCACCATTATGTTTTTCTGCAACTTTATTAATCTCAGGTCCTCTCGACCTAATTGAAATTCTATACTGATCATTCTTAATATCTTCAGTTATTGTACACCAAACCATTACCTCTTTTATAAAATTAAAGTTATTAACCATATTTCCAGCTGAAGCACTATCCACTTCAAAATTATTAATTATTTCATCACTAATCACTACATAACCAAGGTTATTAGCGGTGACATTCATATTAAGCGCAATATATCCTTCTAATCTAACTTCGTTCATTGGTCGTAAATAAAGCTTCCTATATACTTCACTTAAATCAAATTTATATTTTTCTAAATACTTTGAAATAATTCCAAAAGTTTTAAAAGTAGAACTATTAAATAAAAATCTATTAGAATCTGAGACTAAACCCATATAAAGCAATTCAGCTATTTCTTTACTACATTCAAGCTTAGTATTATCTATAATTTCCATAATTACTTCACAAGTAGATGTGGCAGTATCTTCGATAAGTTCTAAATCACAAAACTTCTCTACAAATGGATGATGATCTATTTTTATCATGTAATCAAACTGTGAATAATCAACTGAATCTACTCTCTTTTTATCTGGGGTATCAGCAACTATAAGCAAAGCATTCTCTACCTTTTCTAATCTATCAAGTCTTCCTATATGAGCAAATTTAGCACTACCTGTACCAATAGCCAACACCTTTTTATCAGGATAAGTTAATTTTATCGAATCCCTAAGTGCTAATTGACTACACAAAGCATCAGGATCAACACCAATGTGTCTAGCTATAACAATAGTACTATACTCCTCTATTTTTGAAATAATTTCATTATACATTACACATTTCCTATCTATTTATAAACTTCAAAGTATCTCTTGCTATCATCAATTCCTCATCAGTAGGAATAACATACACAGCAATTTTTGAATCATCTGTACTGATTTTAACAATCTCTCCACGCTTAGCATTCTGATCTAAGTCTATTCTAACTCCCAAGCATGCAAGTTTTTCACAAACCTCACGTCTAATAGGAGTACTATTCTCACCTACACCAGCAGTAAAAACAATAGCATCAGCACCGCCTAATAAAACATAGTATTGAGCAATATAATCAACTATTCTACGAACATACTTATTCTTTGCAACAATTGACTTTTCATCGCCCTCATCACATTTTTCTAAAATATCTCTCATATCACTACTATATTCACTAAGTCCAATAAGCCCACTATTTTTATTCAAGTCATCAATAACTTCAGAAGCGTTCTTACCTTCTTTCTCCATTACATAAGGAATAATAGATGAATCAATTTCTCCAGAACGAGTTCCCATCATAATACCAGCAAGTGGAGTAAATCCCATTGTAGTATCAATACATTTCATATTATTAACTGCTGTTATTGAACCACCATTTCCAATGTGACAACTAATAAGTTTGAAATCTTCTCTTCCAAGAATATCCCTAACAGAATCAGTTATATATCTATGGCTAGTACCATGAAAACCATATTTTCTAACACCATATTCACTATACCAATTATAAGGAACAGGATACAAATATGCTTCTTTATCCATTGTTTGATGAAAAGCAGTATCGAATACTCCTACCATTGGTACCTCAGGTAAAACATCCTTAAATGCCTTTATTCCTAAAATATTAGCAGGATTATGAAGTGGTGCAAACTCCTTAAATTCTTCTAAATCATTTATAACTTCTTCAGTAATAATTACACTTTTCGAATACTTATCTTTACCATGAACTAAACGATGCCCAACTCCATTTATTTCTCCCAACGAAGATATTATTTCCAAAGCAATTAACTTATCAAGTAATACTTTTACAGCATCAGTATGATTATTTAATTCTATTTCCTCTGAAACCTTTTCTCCATTATATTTAATAGTATAATTACTACCATCTATACCAATTCTTTCAAACAAACCAGAAGCAATTACTGATTCATCTTCCATATTGTATAAACTAAATTTTAATGAACTGCTTCCAGCATTAATAGATATTATTTTCATAAAATCAAACCTCATTTCTAAAATCTACTAATATTATACTATATTATTTAAAATAATCAAAGTGCAAGAAAAAGATTAGCTAAATTAACTAATCACTACAAAGAAATAAATATTTTAATATTTAAACAATTTAACTATCTTCTTCTACTTCTACTACCATGCTTATTCCCCTTATTACTATGTTTACTTTTCATTCTTCTTGATTTGACAAAATCAACAACATCCTCCATCATATAGTCACACAATATAAAACTTTTACTCTTTGAAAAAGCCTTTAGCTCATCAAAATAAACTCGATATAATTCTCCATCGCAATCACAAAAACAACAAGAACTATTGAAGTTAGTTTTACTATTTAGCCTTTTCCCTTTAAATTCAATTCGAAATCCATAGACAAATGAATTATCATTTTGATAAATCAAATATTTTTTACCACTATCAAAAACAACATCACCAATACAAAGATACTTCCCTTTTAGTTTAAGACAATTACCATCAAATAAATTCCTCATTTTTATTAATTTAGCTAAATCATCATTATCTATGTAGTCTATCTCTCTTAAAATTTTATTTACATCTATTGTAGAAATCTTTTCTAGTAATACTAAACTCGATTTATTTAACTTATATTTCTTACTTGACAAAACAGTTCTATATTTTTTTAAACTATATCTACTAAATTCAAATTTTCTTAAATTACTAGTCGTATAGTAGCCCTTCAATTTACCATCAGCTGCCTTTTCCACTGCTACAAAAGGTCTTAATTCATGTGTAGTTCTAGCAATTCTTTTCTCCATATCACTTACATTCATCTTAACAAAATAGATTCCCTTACATTCTACATTACTATTAGCACTATTTACTAATTCTCCCAAATTGACAAGTCTTCTCTTCTTTGTATCAACTATGACTACATTATTATCATCTAACACAACTTAAATCCCCCAACATACACAAAAAGGATAGTAAAACTATCCAATTAAATCATAAGCATCCCTAGCTATCATTAATTCTTCATCAGTAGCTAAAACATATACTGGTATTGAAGAATCATCAGCACTAATAATACCTTCAACTCCCTTACGAACAATAGTCTCTTTATTCTTAGCTTCGTCTAAAGTAATTCCAAGTGGGTATAATTTTTTTATTACTTCACTTCTAATAATGTCATCATTTTCTCCACCACCAGCAGTAAAGCAAATTGCATCTACTTTTCCACCTAATTTAACAAAATATTTTGCAACATAATCAACAATTTTATCCGTATACATGTCAATTGCAAGGACAACTTTTTGTTCATTAGCTAAATATGCTCTATCAATATCACGTAAATCATTCATGCCAGCGATACCTTGAAGACCACTTGCCTTATTTAATTTATTGTCTACCCATTCTAAGTTTCTTTCTTCTTTTTTCATTATATAGCTAATAATAGAATAATCTATATCACCACTACGTGTTCCCATCATAATACCAGCATTAGGTGTAAATCCCATTGAAGTATCTACACAAAGTCCTGACTTAATTGCAGAAATACTTGCTCCATTTCCAATATGACAAATAATTAAATTTGGTTTTTTCTTTAACATATCAGTCATCTTTTCTGTAATAAACTTATGACTTAAACCATGAAAACCATACTTTCTTACATCATATTTTATATACCACTCATAAGGTACTGGATAAAGATAAGTAGACTCTTTCATTGTTTGATGAAAAGCAGTATCAAAACAAGCAACCATTGAAGCATTTGGGATAGCTTCTTTAAATGCTTCAACACCACTAACAGCGGCGGGATTATGAAGTGGAGCTAAATCCGAAATACTTTTAATTTCTTTTAATACACGGTCAGTAATAACAACTGACTTTGAATATTTATTTCCACCATGAACAACACGATGACCTACTGCTTCAATTTCATCTAAAGAATCTACAATGTGATTAGAAACAAGCTCTTCCAATAATATACGAACAGCATCATTATGATCATTTAACTCAATCAACTTATGAATTTTTTCTTCGCCTACACGAATAGTATACTCACCATCATCAGAACCAATTCTTTCAAAACTTCCTTTCGTTAAGATTTTCTCTTCTGGCATTTCATAAAGTCTAAATTTTAGAGTACTACTACCAGCATTTACAGATAATAATTTCATAACTCTTCCTCACTTTCAAGTTACTCATATAGTACCAAACAATATAAAAATTTTCAATAAAAAACAAAAGAATAAAATAATACTATTTAGACTTTTGTTTTTTAACAACTTTAACTATATCAATAATCCAACCTATATAAAACAAACCAGCAGTACATAAATACAAAATTCCCATACCAATTTGTCCCTTCATAAACTTATGCACACCTAGTGGTCCCAAAAATACAGTAACAATCAACTCTGTAAGATTTGATACTGACTCTTCTTTTTCAACACCAGAAGTAACATTACAAACATTATTTATCTTCTTTGCAAAATTTTTCTTAGGATTATTTATTTTTTTATCGTACTCATTATATCCTTCTTCATATTCTGTTATTTCCTCTTCAGTGGCTAACGCCTTATATTTCTTCCAATATATTGTATATTTTGGCACTTCAACTTCTTCATTAGTAAAATCATGGGTATAGCTTCTTAACATTCCCAACCAAATTTCCTTATTATCAACATATCTTTTAGATAAAGAATAATAACATTTATAAGCTTCCTCATAATCCTTTAATATATTAAGATTGGTCTCAGCATTAACAAATTCTTGTTCCTCACTTATTTCTCCAGCATTAATATGTTTAACCACTACAGTCTCATCATCCAAAATAAACTTAGCCTGACAATATTCACATGTCATATTTTTTCGATTACCAGTAACATTCAAAGTAGCATTACAATTAGGACATTTAATTTCAAATAACTTCATTTTCTTCTACCTCTCATTTATCTTATTTTACCATAATACTACACTATTTTCTATAATAACCTATTTATTCTAAAAATTAAAAAACTACTAACAAATATTATTTGCTAGTAGTCTCCATAGATTAAATTATCTATACATTATTTACTATTTTTTTTACTCTTACTTGTTGTTTGTCTCTTTTTGCTATTTGAAGAAGTTGTGCTAGATTTAGAGTTAGTTTTATTCATTCCATTTTCAACTAATCTCTTAGTCATTTCACCACCAACTGTACCGTTATCACGGCTTGTTGCATCTGGTCCTAAATTAACACCGAATTCATTAGCAATTTCATACTTCATATTTTCGATTGAATTTTTAGCACCAGGTACTCTAACTTTCATAGAAGCATTTTTGCTTTTACTAGTTCTTGCCATTTTATTCACCTCCTACATTCTTAGGATGTGAACTTTTCTCAATTTAATACACAAAAATTATAATAAATCTAAAAATTCTTTACTTGTTACATTTTCCACTTTAATAGTATTAAGTGTTTCAACTGCTTCTTCTATCATCTCTTCATATCTAAATTTATTCTCTTCATTAATTGCAATATCTATCCTTGGATTAATTGCAGGATGTTTAGGAACAAATACAGTACAACAATCCTCAAAAGGTAATATACTCGTCTCATAAGTATTTATCTTTCTTGCAATATCAATTATTTCTAATTTATCCAAACAAGCAACGGGTCTAATTACAGGAACATTAGTAACACTATTAATTACTGACATACTTGTAAGTGTTTGAGAAGCAACTTGCCCAATACTTTCTCCATTAACAATAACATAGCCTTTATATTTATTAACGATTTTTTCCATAATACGATACATCATTCTTCTCATAATAGTTATACAATAATCTTCACGACAATGCTTATAAATCTCTTCCTGGATAGGTGTAAAATTAACAATATGTAAATTGATGCTATCAGTATACTCTGCTAATTTCTTACATAAATTAACTACCTTTTCCCTTGCCTCTAAACTAGTATGAGGAATTGCTTCAAAATAAACAGCATCTAAAACTACTCCGCGTTTCATTGCTAGATAACCTGCAACAGGTGAATCAATTCCACCAGACAACATCAACATTCCACGAGGTTGTGTACCAACTGGATATCCCCCCGAACCACAATGACCATTAAAATATATATATGTTTGTTTTTCACGTATTTCAACTTTTATAAACAGGTCAGGATTATGCACATCAACACTAATATTATCAATATTTTTTAATAAAAGTCCCCCTAAAACTCTATTAAACTCCTGACTATGAATTGGAAACGTCTTATCACTTCTCTTAGTTTCTATTTTAAATGTCTTAAACTTTTCCTTAGAAATAATCTCAAGCAATCTCGCCTCTATGTCACTTTCTTTAGTATTCACCACATATGCAATATGATACATATGAATACCAAATATTTTATCCACAGCCCTTTTAATCGCATCTAAATCACAATCTTTAAACTCAATATACATTCTTGCTCTATCTTTATGAACTTTAACATCAAAATTCTTTAATTTATTTCTTACATTATTATATAAAGTATTAATAAAGAAATTTCTATTTCCTTTTTTCGTAGATAATTCCCCATATTTTACTAAAATAACTCTATCCATAGTAACACCACCACGCATATTCTAACATAAAATCATAAAAAAGAAAAGATAGCATAACTGCTATCCACAACAACTAATATAAACCTTGAATCTTTTTCAAATCATTCTCATCAATCTCATCCATCAACCATTCTTTTCCCGCTTTTCTAAAATTCAAAGTTATAGGATATGTAACTTTTTCAGAACAAGTATCTAATTTATTAAGTTTATAATCAATTTGTCTTTCTACAGTTGAAAATTTTTCAGAATGAATAGCAATATGATTAACAGCCTCATTATAGCAATTATTAAAATCAGAAACTGTAACTTCAATTTTAATTACAGCTTTCTTATCATCTACCTGTTCATCAAGAACTGAGTAAAACATTTTCTGATACTGCTTCTTCATAATTTTAGTATATTTATTACTCTGCTTTTTACTAAGCTTATCATCAAATTCATATGTAATTTTTGAAACAACACTTTCACTCAAAGTATTATAATCATTAATAAAATTATCAACAAGTTCTAGAGGACTAGCAACTTTAAATACAACAAAATGCAACACCAAAAAGACAGCAACTACCATTAACATAACAAATACAAGTACTCCAAGAATAATATATTTCTTTTTTTTCTTTTTCTTATTAAGATTCATTATTAGCTCCCCTCTCTATAATAAGCATACAAATAAAACTAGATAGTAAAACCTAGTTATTATTTAATTTCAATTGCTTCTTTTTTTCTATAAAAAGTCTTTTCCACAACTTCACATGTGTCTTTTATTTCACTTGCAAAATAATAATCAGTAGAAAATTCCTTATTAATCTTCACAACCATACTTAACTCTTCTAAATAATCAGAAAACATTTCTTTTCCATCTTTCACACAGTTATATAGTTTTTTTTCTTCATCATCTTCACTATCTTTTGTAGAAGACCACTCACCAACTTCATATATAGTAGCATCATCTAGTGAAGTAGAAACACTTTTATCAATTAAATATTGATCACACTTCAAAGTAACATAAGTCTTACCATCTATCATTTCTACTTTTGATTCAGATGAATCACAGTATCCAGAACTAAATGGACTCTTTATATTCTTTTTCAACAACTCTTCATCCATAATCTCTTCTAAATATACTATATCAGTATTTCTAAAAGAAGATCCATTAGTAGCAGCAATATTACCAATTCTTGCTGCATTTTCTTTCATAGTAGTAAATTTTTGCTTGTTAGCACCACCTAAAAATATATACATTAAATAAGCAAAAATACAAAGTAAAATTACTATCATTGTCAAAACTTCAAATTTTCCAAAACCTTTTTTATTAATCATCATATATATTCAACAACTTTCTATAAATATTTTCATCAACTATAGAAGTAACCTTAATAGAAACATCAAGAGCTTCTCTATAGTTTCCTTTGTAAAACTGTTTTTCAGCATCAATTAAGCCCTGATCAACTTCATCATACTTAGCACGATACCTATTTCCATATACAATAGCCATCTCCGCCATCTGTGCTGTCTTAATCATCTCATTAGTAGTATTATATAATTTTAATACTAAATCTCTTGCAGTATCTACTCTAGTATTTAACGTTTTTATAACTATAGGTTTCTTCTCTAATTCTTTTACCACTTCATAAATAGCTTCATTAGCTTCATCTAATTGAACAAAATAATTATCAGTTATAACTGGTAATTTATACCCACGCATTTTATTTTTACAAGTTTTCAAGAATTCTTGTATTTCGTCCAACTGTTCTCTAGCCCTAACTTCATCATCATACATATTTCCTAATGATTTTAGTGCTATATCAAACTCTTCTTCCATCACTGTTAACCTATTAGTTAAACTTTCAACTTCTTCATTCAATATTGAATAAGGACATGATTTAGATTCACATTTTGAGACTAATTTCTTATAATCATCATTTATTACAACCAGTGTTTTATTAACTTCATGTATAATCTCAATATCTGCATCATTTAAATCATACATACTTTTAATATCTTCCAATTGTTCATAAACATCTTTTACTAAAGTATTAGTCTTCTCTAATCTCTTAGAAAAATCTACAATAACTTCTTCATAAACTTTTCTAGACAATCTTTCTTTTTCAAAATCAACAAATAATGAATCGTAATATTCAAGCATTGTCTTTAAATCAAACATTGAACCTTCTAAGTTCAAAACCTTAACTTTATCTAATATTTTCTCAATAGTCTTCTTTGACTCTTCTATATTATAAGAAATATTTAAATAATCAAGAACAAATCCTTTTTCTACCATCTCATTATTAATGTGTTCAATTTCTTTCATTCTATTAGGAATTACTTGATTTGCCATCAATAAAACATCTGGCAATTCTTTTATAATAATTTCCATATGATCAATCATAGTATCCAACGCTTTACAAATATGAACAACATCATTATATTGATTAGATTCCATAACTTTTTCAAAGTCTAAAAATCTCTTCTCAATATTTTCAAGCTGCATTTCAACAGCTTCTTGCATTGGACTATATATTTCCCTATGATCTTGAAAATCTCGATTTAAAGTACGATATTTTGTTTTCAATTTAATAACAATTGCACGATATTTTTCTTCGCTTAAAGTAATATCTTTTATTTCTTCGAGTAAATGTTCTGCTGCTTCTCTAACCTTATATATTTCAATCTCTGCTTTTGCAATTCTATAACCACAAGATTTATAATCCCTTTTTTCCACATATACATCTAGATCAATGAGCATATCATCAATTAAAGTCAATCTTTTTTCTTTAATTTCTGCAAACTTATCTTGCCAACGATTATACTTCTCTTCCATTTTATCATTTTTAATTATTGGCTCTACCTTAGAAAGTTCCAATAAAACTGGAGTTGAAGCAACCATATTTCTTTGAACTTCCAAATTTTTAAGTTTATTTCGGTAATATTTCATTTCGGCTGTTTTAACAAAATGAAGAACAACAATCACAATTATAAGTGCAATAACAACAGCTGAACCAATAATAAGAAATTGTCCTTGCATAACTTCACCTCTATTCTTATTTACCAATCTTATTCTACCATAATTATAATACTTTTTTCTACAATTTTAGTAATAATTGTGAAAATATTTGCCCAAGCCTTAAGAATTCCTTGACATATCAACGTTTTTAACATATAATTAATAATGCAAATTCCTTGAAACAGCGAATTTAGAATATTTTAAAGTGTTTTTCAAATAGTATTGAGTAACAAATGCTGTTTACGCGAAAGAATCAGAAAAACTCCCTAAGATATGACTAAATTAATTTCATCGGTTTGTAATAAAAATAGAAAAAGGAGAATTAGTTATGGCAAGATATACAGGTCCAAGCTACAAACAAGCTCGTCGTGTTGGATTCTCTATCAGCGAAACTGGTAAAGAATTAGCTCGTCGTCCTTATGGTCCAGGTCAACATGGTAATGCTCGTAAAGGTAAATTATCTGACTATGGTACACAATTAAAAGAAAAACAAAAAGTACGTTTCATGTATGGAGTTAATGAAAGACAATTCAAAAAAACTTTCAATGAAGCTTCTAAGATGCAAGGTATTCAAGGTACTAACTTCTTAAGATTATTAGAATCAAGATTAGATAACTTAGTATACCGTATCGGTTTTGCTTCTACTCGTCGTGGAGCTAGACAATTAGTTAACCATGGACATGTTACTGTAAATGGAAAGAAAGTTGATATTCCATCATACAGAGTTAAACCAGGTGATGTTATCTCTATGAAAGAAGATGACAAAAACTTAAAAGTTGTTGCTGAATCTTTAGCAAAAGTATCTAAAAGAGTTGAATTCGTTAGTTACGATGAAGGAAAAATGGAAGGTACTTATGTAAGATTACCAGAAAGAAATGAATTAAATGCTGATATAAATGAAGCATTAATCGTTGAATTCTACAACAAATAATATTAAGAGCAGATTAATCTGCTCTTTTATTTTGTTTATTAAAACCAAAAAAGACTAAATCTAGTCTTTTTCCTAAAATAATGAAACCATAATTGTTTCCACACTTACCTTACATAGAAATCGTCATATTTAAATACTAAATTCTTCAAAACTACAATTATCAATAAATCCATCAAGTAAATTATCTTCTAACTCATGACCTAATAATAAATGTCTCAAAGTCCTATATGGAGTCTCATGAGTAACAATCAATATATTCCCATCATTATGTTTTTCTTTAATATAAGTCAAAAATTCCTGACACCTATTAAAAACTTCATGAACAGGTTCAATTCCATAATCATTTCTATTCAAATTATAGTCCCAAAACTTATAAGCATTGAACTCTTGCATTGGTCTTCCTTCAAGATCACCCATATTTCTTTCAATAAGACGCTTATCTGGAATCATTTCTACCTTATCACCTATCAATATCATAGCTGTTTCTACAGCGGTAACTAAAGGTGACATGTAACAATAATCATAGTTCTTATCCTTAATATTAAACCTCAATTTTTGACATTGTCTTCTTCCTGTATCATTCATTAAAATATTACTAGTACCAGAAATCTTTCTTAAAAAATCATCCTCTGTCTGACCATGTCTAACTAAAGTAATAATCACTACTCTACCCCCAATACTTTAAAAGCATCACTATAACTAATAAATTTACTCAAATAACTTCCATCTTCATAAGATGAATAACCTACAACCAAATAATTTCCATTAACTACTTTAATATCAGTAAAATAATCATCTTGTTCATCACCATAAGTAACAACTGCTATTTCATCAAGATTTGCATTATACTTACCAACTACACCATCATAATCAAATTCATCAACTGTTCTACTGCGTTTACTACGATTTGTAGCCATTAAACCTATTGCAATCAAGTTATCATGATCATCTTTAATCAATTTATTAAAACGGTCTATTCCTTTAGATTTATAAATTTTCTGTTTAATATATTTACAATCAACATCATACTCAACAATCATAGCATCGGTATTACTCTTATTTACTCTATTTGCTCCACTAATATAAATTTTATCACCAATATTAACAATACCACTAAAACCAATACCATCTGTATATTTATAATCATTATAAGCAACTAAATTTCCATCTAAATCATACTTACAAAGAATACCTAAATAATTATCATCTGTTCCAACTGTATAAATATAATCATCAACAAGTAATAAATCATTATAAATAGCGGCTTTATTACTTCCATAAGTTTTACTCCAAACAACATTTCCATCTTTATCAAACTTTACAAGAATTGCACCACCATCACTAGTTCCAACCTTAGTATTTTTATATACACTTTGTCCAGTAACAAGATATCCATCTTCTATTTTCTTTATACTAGTAAATTTAGAATTATCTAATACCTTAAAATCCTTTTCAAATGCAATATCTCCATTGGCATCATATTTAACAATTAAAGCTCTTCTAACTAAATCATTATGGTCATCAATATCTTTCTCATAACTACCAACCGCAACTAAACTATCTTCATCTACAGTCACTCCAAAAAAAGAACTATTAAAACCAACATTATATAATTTTTCAAAAGTCTTTTCCTTCTTCTCATTATATTTAGAAATTTTAGCTTTTTCATAATAATTATCATTATTATTATTACTACCAACAGTTGCATAATAAGAATCTGTACTTACAATAGCATTAATACCATCAAAATATAAAGATTCTTCTTTTCGATTAAAAATCGAATAACCTATATATCCCAATTCCCCTACTAATATAAGTAAACATAAAACTATTACTAACTTTAGCCTTTTAATAATTCTTCTATTTCTTCGCTCTTTAATTTTCTTACTATTTTTTCTATTTTTACTATCCATGTAATCAACCTCCTGTCTTCATCTACATTCTATCAAAAAAAACATCTTTTTTCCACAGATAAAAAGAAATACTACAAAATAATATTTCTTTTATGTAAATTATATTTATTCATATACACCAATATGATATTTTTTCTTACCACGTCTAATAACTATATATTTAGAATCAATGCATATATCTTTTGAAACAACAAGCTCTAAATCAGTAATTTTCTCGCCATTCAAAGTAATTGACCCATTATTAACAAACTCACGAGCTTCTCTCTTACTAGAACATACTCCGCCACTAACTAATAAATCTATAATATTCATATCTTCACTAACATTAAATGGACTAAGTCCCTTAAAGGCTACTTCAATATCTTTACTAGTAAATGATTTAATATCTCCACTAAATAAATTCTCACTAATCTTAACTGCATTTTTATAAGATTCTTCTCCATGTAAATCCGTAATGATACATTCTGCAAGCATCTTTTGCGCTTTTCTTAAATGAAGTTCAGCGTCATGCTCTTTCATTATTTTATCAATCTCTTCTGGAGTTAAGAATGTAAATACTTTTAAGTATTCGTACACCTTAGAATCATCTGTATTAAGCAAATATTGATACAACTCATAACTAGAAGTCTTCTCTTCATCTAACCATAAAGCATTACCCTCACTCTTACCAAACTTCTTTCCAGTTGTATCTAAAATAAGTGGCATAGTAAAAGCATAAGCCTCTTCTCCCTTAATCTTTCTAATTAAATCAACACCTGTTGTAATATTACCCCATTGATCAGAACCTTCAACTTGCATTGTACAACCCATCTTCTCATACATGTGTAAGAAATCAAATCCTTGAATTAACATATAACTAAACTCTGCATAGGTAATTCCTGTATCAAGTCTTCGATCAATTATATCTTTAGATAACATATAATTAACGTTAATATATTTTCCAACATCCCTTAAAAAATCTAAATAATTATAATCTTTAAACCAATCATAATTATTAACAAGTTTTGCTTTACCATTAAATATCTTATCAATTTGTCTTCTAATACATTCAATATTATTATTAAGAACATCTATACTTATTATTTCTCTTTCTGCCGTAGGACGAGGGTCACCAATTCTACCAGTAGCTCCTCCACATAAAAGAATTGGATTATGTCCCATTAACATTAATCTCTTAGCTGTAATTAAAGAACTATAATGTCCTAAATGTAAACTATCTGCAGTTGGATCAGTTCCCCAATAAAAAGTAATTCCACCATTATTTATTTTCTCTTCAATGTCTTCACCCGCAACATCTTTAATTAAACCTCTCCATTGTAATTCTTCCCAATTTGTCATTTACGTTCCTCCTCTAGTTTTAATTCATCTATTTTTGAAAGATTAATTCCATAATCTTTATAAATATTATCAACATCCTTACTAGTACATTCATCTCTAGTAAATCCTAAAGCTTCTACAACATTATATACAGCATCCTCACTAGGACCTTCGATTTCTAAATATGTAGGTATCTGTGGCCAATAATCAATATCTACTTCTACTCCATTCAAAATATATTGAACACGTCTATTTTCTTGAAAAGCCTTAGGCTCATATCCTAACTCTTTCAATATTAAATTAGTTCTTTCGAAATTATCAACCTCAATCTCTAATTCCTGTGTTCCATCAATTTCTGAAGTAACTACATTCTTTATAGTTAAAGTAGACTTTTTTCCATTAGTTCTAAGTCTAATCCACTTACTATCAACTTTTGGAATAAAATCATAAACATATCTCTTTTGAATACAATCCCATTCCTTAGTCGCATTCAAACTCTCCAACTTTTCTCTTATTTTTTCCACATCAATTTCTAATATTCTTACTTCATATTCAGTATGCATAAAATTCCTCCTAAAAAAAACGAGCAATCATTCCCTAAGGACGAATTGCTCGCGGTACCACCTTAATTCATGTAAAAACATGCACTTTAATATCTTAACGCGATAAACGATTTTTCTCCTAATAATGTAATTCATAAATTATTATCTACTAATTTTCACCAAACATTAGCTCTCTAAAATGATATATAACTACTACTAATTTATTAATCAACAAAAAATATAAATTTAATATATCACATTTTTCCAAAGAATAAAATACTTAAATACTATTTATTATAAATAAAAAATATACTAGAATATAACAAATTTCTTAAAAAACAAAAAAACTACCAATCTGATAGCTTTTTATTTAACTTCTAATTATCTAATTTCTTAATAGCTTCTTTTGAAACTTTAATTACATTTTTTAAAACATCTTCTGCTGCTTTCTTTAAAGCTGGTGTACCTTTTTCAACTGCCATATCAACTAACTCTTGAGCTTTGACTTTTAAAGCTTCACCTTTTTCCTTAGCAATTTCTAAAGCTTTTTCTTTATCTAAATCAACTAATTCCATTTTTATTTCATTAACTTTAGCATCAAATTCATTTTTTACTTCATCAATATCAATCTTTTTTATTTGAGCCACTAATTCATCAAATTTAACTTTTAATTCATGTCTTGTTTCACTACCTTTTTTAGGTGCGAATAAAACACCAAGTCCTGCACCTATAGCAGCTCCAACTACAAACTTACCTAATCCTGATTTTTTTTCACTTTTACTCATAATAATCTTCCTCCTTAGATTTTACCTTATTAAATATTTTTGATATAGCTGATGTGATTCCAAAAATAACTGTATCACTTATACTAGCAATACTATCAGAAACTTTACTAACAATAGAAATAGCTCCATTAAAAGTATTTACCTTTTCTTCAATATTATCCACAACTCTATCAATTTTATCTAATATTCCAATACACTTAATTCCTAAAATAATTAGGATAATTAATAATATGATAGCAACTATATATAATATTATTGGTAAAAATACACTTAAGAATTCCATAAAAACTACATCTCCTTTCTTCTATTCATTTTCTTGATACATAGAATCGATTAAGTCAAACAAATTATCATCATCATCCAATGAAACATCATCCTTACCATCAGATTCATCTTTTATCTCTACTACATTATTTATTTTATCTTCTGCCTCTTCTTGTACAACTTCTTTCTCAACAGGAGAACTATCTTGTTTATGGTTTATTTCTTCTTCCAAAAGACTATCAGCATATGTCTCTTTCTCTCTTCTAGGAGTTACTCTATCTTTACTAGCATCAACATAATCTACATTATATTCTAACCCCAAATCTTGAAAATATTCTAAAGCATCACCCATTGTTAATTCTTTTACCTCAGGCTTACCTTTATCATCACTTAAATCGACTAATAAGTTATCATCATCTTCTTCCTCAACCTCAAATGTTGAAACAGAAATATCATCGTATTTATCTTCTTGAATTCTAGACCCATAAGCTTTATTTCTAATATCATCAACACTAACATTACTTCTACTAAAATTAGTTGTAAGTCTTATTTCTTTTTTTTGTACTACATCTTCTTTTTTATAATTCTTATCTAGAATACCATAAATTGGTGAAATAATTGGACTTGGTTTAAAATACCCCTTCTCTTCTTTTTTCTCATAAGTACCATATTCATGAACAGATACAGCATATGATTTATCCATACCATATAACTTACTATCATGACTTGAAGAATAAGAACTACCATTAGATTTATTATAGTATTTATCTGGATGCTTAGTCGCATAATCATACTCATAATCATTATTATCATCATCATTACTATCTAACTCTTCTTCTGAATAAGAACTATCTTCTTGACTATAATGAGAACCCCTTCTACCAACTTTTCTAGTTGAACGTTCAATTGGCTCATCCTTATCAAGAACTTCTAAAATTTCTGGCTCTTCATTAGCAAAGCTGTTATTATCAACTTTAAAGTCATTATCATCCATAAACTTAAATTCTTCATGTTTACTAGGTTTAATTGTTTCATCAATAGGTCTAGATTCAAAATTATCATCTTTTAATTCCTCTTCTTTTATTTTCTCAACCTTTTCCTCTTTTTTACCTGGTAAAACAATTTTTTTAGCTATAGGTTTTTCAAATGACTCTTTTTCAGTATTTTTATCTTTAGATTTCACCTTTTTTTCCTTTTTAACAGGTTCTTCTACTTCAACATATTCAACTTCAAAAAGAGCATTTTTAATTTTATCTAACACACCCATGCGTCCACCTCTTTTATACTAATAATCTAAATCAATCTTCTCATCTTCCATATCTTTTTTATAACGATCAGTCTCTTCTCTCTCAACAACATCCAAGAATGACTCTTTAGAAGAATCCGCCTTAAATAAAGTATAATCTTCTTCTTTATAATCTAAAATATTATCACCAATTAAGCTTTCTAAAACAGCATCATTAAACTTAACTGATCTCAATATATAACACATATTATTAACAGCTGCTGTTAAGTCTTTTTTGTCAACATAAGATTCTATTTTTACATAATTAAACACAAATTGAACAAAATATTTTCCTTTTATCTCATCAATTTGAATGTAACCATTCTTTTTATTATAATTTAACTTCTTAGAATAATGAGAATTTTTACTAATCTCATAATCATTATCAACTTTGTGATAATAACTTATCGCATCAACATACAAATAATATTTATTATTATTCTTGTCCTTTAGTAAAGCATTATAATCCTCCTTAGTCACAAAAGAGACACCTTTAGGTAAATAATACTTATATCCATCATAAAAAACGTTATATAAATCGACTTTTTTAGACAATAATACCTTCATATTTTTATCTATATTTGTATTATCCAATTTAGTAACACTACACCCTGTCATAAAAATCACGACAATAGAGAGCAAAACAATTATTCTTTTCATATTTCACCTACTCTTATTACATTATAACATTTTTTTTTCAAATGTAAAAAGATTTTATCCTTATTTACTATTTTGGACAGACTCCTTAATACACTCAACATAGTATATAGGAAGATTGTCTTTAGAGAATTTATCTTCATATTCTGTTGTTATTAAAGGCATATCATCTTGATGTAAATCAAAACTAATCTTCTTTAGCACATAACCATTCTCACTAAAACTAACCAAAGAATATGTATAAAGATTTCTATTATCAGTTCTCATATGAATTTCCTTTAAATTTTTAAAAATATTTTCATACTTTTCTAAAAACACTTTACTAGATAATCTTCGCAAATGATGTCTATTTTTAGGCCATGGGTCTGAAAAGTTTAAGTAGATTCTATCTATTTCCTTAAAGAAAATATTATCAATATCTAAAGCATCAGCCCTAATCATCACAAGATTATCCAACCCTTCAGGAATCTTTTGTAAACTTTTAGCGATAACACTATCATACTTTTCAATCCCAATAAAGTTAATATCAGGATACATCTTTGCATTTTCTATTATAAATTTTCCTTTTCCCATTCCAATTTCTATATATATTGGATTATCATTTCCAAAAAGATTATTCCATTTTCCCCTATAATCATAATAATTCTTTATTAAATATTTTGAATTATTCATTATTTCTTCTTTGTTTTTCACATTTCTAAGTCTCATCTAATCACTCCTGCAAATATTTTATCACATTCACAACTATATTGCATAAAATAAAGAGAAAGAAGTGATTCTATGAATAATATGTCTTATCCATACTTTCCTAATCCTTTTGGACAATATCAAAATCAAGTAAATCTTGAGGAAGAAATAACAAAACTAAAGATAGAAATAACAAAACTCAAAGATAGAATAAACAACCTAGAAAATAAAAAAACAAATGATTACTTAAAAAAAGATGATAGTCTATATATGTTGTAGATTATCATCTTTTATATTATTTTTATACCTTTCAAATTTTCTCTTTACATAAACACTACTATTAGGTTCCATATTGTTTCTATTAGTCTCAAGCATATTTAAATATTCATCTATAATTTTTATTCGCAGTTTCTTCTTCCTTCTAGCTAGTAAAATTTTAATAGCAATAAGAATTGATATTAAAATAGCACAATTTCTCTCACCAGAAGTTATCCTATATTTTTCCAAAGAAGCATTTTCATCATAAACATTATCACTACCACAAACAAGGCTTTCCTTAACATAATCAGGTAAATTAGAAATAACGTGAGAATCTTTAATATCTACATCATCAATATCAATTGGATTAACTAAATACCAACTAAGATAACTAGAGTAATCATTTTCAATGGCAGCTTTTGCATTCATCTTTTCATATGACTTAGAAAACAAACTATAATAGTTAACAATAAGTGACTCAGCATCCATCCAAGTAACATCAGTATAATAATCATATCCATCAATTTCAATCAAATTCCACGCATGATCACTATTACATAAATAGTATGAATTAAGACCAACTCGACTTGCTAGAGCCGTAAATAATGCCGCATAATTACCACAAATTGCACTATCCATCTCCAATGCCCCATAAAGTCTCCCACCTGAGTAAAATTTCGAAGCTAACTCTTCAACATTATCTTGATTATTATTCACTGCCAAAGATATTTCTTCATCATATTCAAGATTATCTAAAATATAAATTAAAATTTTATTAAATTTATCCTTATCTGTCTCACTATCTACTATACCAAGTTGTTGAACAATATCATCAAGCCTATCATTAATTTTAATAACTTGATCTATATAACCGTCTACATCAGAAGTAATATCAACACCACAAGATTTTAATAAATCATAATCACTTTTATCAAAACAAACAGTAATATCATAAGGTCTAGACTCCTTAAAATTTAATTCCTTTAAAAAAGTCATTTTTTTATAATCAATATCAACCATATTAGATACATGATAAAAATTATTCAAAGATAGTTTTTTTAAACCAGTTAAATTTTCTAAAAGACCCGCTTCAATAGAAAAACCATCAATATCTAAATTTCGTAACTCTAAGCACTCATCAAGAAATGAGAAATATTCTCTTGTAAGAGAAATGTTTTTAGACGTTACTAAAGAAAGACTATTTAGATTTTTTAAATCCTTAATCTTTTTCATTTCACTTAACAAGTTTTTATCATCCGTCTCAATTACAATTGTTAAATCATTTAAATTAGGAAAAAACCTTATCCAGTCAAAATTGGCATCATTGACCATTGTATAACATAAAGTTTTAATTTTCCCTAACTCATTATAATCACAATCATAATCAGATAAATTATAACTTTTACCTGTTTCTTTACTATATAGAAAATTAGAATTACTTGCTTCCACCTCCAAATTTTCTGCAAAAAAACCAATCAAAACAGAAACGGCAAAAATTAATAACTTCAAATCTTTTCTACTAAATAAACTATGAATTATACTTTTAATATCTTTTACTTCCATCTAACTGTCCCTACTATATTATATCATATATATAGAATTAATTAAATTTGTTATAAATAAGTTTTTTCATATTCTTTTTATCAACTCTCATAACTTCTTTTAAATAACATTCACCACATAAAGATTCATATTCTATATTTTCATCTTCACCATCTATAAGAACACTATCTCCTTCTGTAACAAATTCTCCGAACTCTTTTCTAGCATTAAGTCTGGCCTTTTTTCCACAACGACAAAGAGTTGGTAATTCTTCTAATTCCTCAGCTAATAATAAAAGTCTTGGACTTCCATCAAAACCTTCCAATTTAAAATTAGCTCTAAGACCATAAGCAATCACTGGAATATCATACAACTTTGAAATATAGTAAAGTTCATCTACTTGTTGTGGTAATAAAAATTGCCCTTCATCAACAATTATACAACTTACACTATCCAAATACTTCTCTATCTTATCAATGACCTTATCCTTTGGAGTGATAAACTCATCAATCTTTCTCTTAAGACCAATTCTTGATACTACATACTCACCACCCTTAGTATCCTTAGATGACTTAATCAAAACAATTTTGTGTCCTTTTTCTTCATAATTAAATGCAGTCTGAATCATTGCTGTTGTCTTTGCAGAATTCATTGCTCCATATCTAAAAATTAATTTTGCCATTTTATTTTCCTCCTATTTTCCTAAAACTAATTGTTTTACTTTATTCCTCTCTACTTTTTTCATCAATAACCCATCCATTTTTATTCCAAGTAATAGCAAAGCATTTTCTTTTTTTGATGCTAACTCCAAATCAAATGAACGTCCATATATATATTCTTCTTTCGCTTTTTCAATATCAACATCAGGTTTTAATACTGAATACCAATCTCCATTTTCATCCTGTGTATTAAAATATATACAACTAGAAAAATCGAGTGGATGGACACCATTAAAATCACTTCCCATCTCATCTAAGTTGTCATCTATCACCTGTGCATAGTTATGTATCATATCATGTGATAACATCATTGAATGTGAACCTGTTGCCTCATAATTATAAATAAGTGCGATTGTTGTTACATCTTCAATATAAACTCTTCCCATAAATACCTCCAAAGATAACAAGCGTATCTTTTACACTTTTAGTATACTCAGCTTATCAAATACATTCAAGTAACTTTACATAAAAAAATCAAAAATATTTAAAATTCCAAAACAAAAGTATTATTAAACAACAAAATAAAATAATTTAACTTTACATAAATTAGAAATAACTTTCTATTTAAAAATCCATAAAAACAACTTATCTGATTTTTTCTTTTATAATACAGCTTTTGTGATATACTAATATATAGGAAAGTGAGGACTAGTTAATGCTAAAACTAAAAAATATAGAAAAAGAACAATTTGATAAATTTATAAGTGAACATAAAACAAAATCACATTTTTTACAATCATTATCTTGGGGAGAATTCTCAAAAATAAAGAAAAATCTTACTCCATATTATTTAGGATTAGTTAATGAAAAAGACGAACTTGTTGCAGCAACTCTTCTTTTAGAAAAAAGATTACCACTAAATATGTGTTATTTTTATGCTCCTCGCGGATTCGTTTTAGATTATAAGAAAAAAGAATTAGTAAGAGTCATGACAAAAAAAGTAGTTGATTTTGCTAAAAATAAGAAAGCAATCTTTGTAAAAATAGACCCCGATATAATTAGAACTTCAATTGACTATCAAAATGAAGAACATAAAAACCCAGACTATGATGAAATATTTAAAATCCTAAAAGAGACAGGGTTCAAGCATCAAGGGTATACTAAAAATTTCGAGACAATGCAACCAAGATACACTTTTAGAATTGATCTAAATCAAGATTTAGAAGAGATTGAAGAACACTTCTCAAAAACCACAAAACAACGAATAGCCAAAGCTTTGAAATTAGATACAGAAGTAGTTATAGGTACTCAAAGTGATATAAAAACCTTCTATCATCTAATGACACTTACTGAAAATAGAAAAGATTTTATTTCATACAATGAAGATTATTATGAAACTTTATACGAGATATTTAATGGAAATAAAAATAGTAAAGCTACTCTATTCTTAGGTAAAGTACACTTAAATAAAACAATCAAATCTTTAGAAAAAAACCTAAAAAACATTAATAATCAAATATCAATTCTACCAATAGATAATCTTAGTAAAAGTGCAAAAGCCAAGCTAACAGAATTGACAAAACAAAAAGAAAATACTTTAAAAGAAATCGATAAGTACAAAGAGTACAAAAAAGAATATGGAAACGATTTAACACTAAGTGCACATATGATTATAGAATATGGTGATAAAGCTTGGGTCCTTTACGCAGGAAATCATAATATCCTAAGCGAAACTTATGTAAACTATAATACCTATTTCGAACATATAAAATATTGTAAAAACAAAGGCATAAAGATATATGATCAATTTGGCACAACTGGTGATTTATCAAAAGATAACCCTAGACTCGGTCTACATGAATTCAAAAAGAAATTTGGTGGAGATTACATTGAATTTATAGGAGAATGGGATTACATAACTAATTACCCAATGTATTTTGTTTTCACAAAGTTAGTCCCAATTTATAGAAATATAATTAGAAATAAAAGCAAGAAGGAGTTAAAACGTGAAATTAGTAAATCTAAGTAAAAAAGAATTTAAAAAATTCGCTGACAAACATGAACAAATAACTTTTCATCAAACTGAAGAATGGGCTAATTTAAAAAAAGTTAATAACTGGTCATCATACTATATTGGACTTAAAGATAAAGATAAAATCGTTGCTGGAGCTCTTCTCCTTGCAAAAACATTACCAATTATAAAAAAGAAAATGTTCTACTCACCTCGTGGTTTTCTAATTGATTATACGAATAAAGAACTATTAAAAGAATTCACAATTGAATTAAAAAAATTTGTAAAAAAAGAAAATGGGATTTTTGTAAAAATAGATCCTTTCGTTGAATATCAAGAACACGATAATAATGGTGAAATAGTAAATAATGGATATAATAATAAGATTGCTGTGGAAAACTTAACAGATTTAGGATATAAATTCTTCGGCTTTAATTTAATGCAAGATACTCTTCAACCAAGATGGATGCATGTTATTGAAACTAAAGATAGAACTTTAGATGATGTTATGAAAGACATGGAATCAAAAACAAGACAAATTCTTAGAAAAAACGAAAAATGTGGAATTACGACAAGAGAAATTACAAGAGATGAGTTACCCATTTTTAAAGACATCATGAAACATACCAGTGATAGACGTGAATTTGTAGATAGACCACTTTCATATTACGAAGCAATGTGGGATAATCTACATGATAGTGGAATCTTAAAAATATTAATTGCTGAAATTGACTTTGATGTCTACGAAAAAAACACTCAAGAAGAAAAAGAAGAACATAAAAAAGAATTAAAGGATCGTATCTACAAAAAAGAAAAAAACATTTTAAAAATGAATGAAAAAAAATACAAATCTAGTAACAAACAAGATGAAGAAGCAATTGAAAGATTAGAAAAACAATTAGATAAAATTAAAGAGTTAAAGGAAGAATACGGTTCTAAAGAGATACTTGGTGGAATTCTTTTCCTAATCTATGGTAATGAAGTACTATCCCTTCATGGAGGCAGTCATGCCAAACTAATGCAATTCCAATCAGCCTATACTATCCACTTTGCAGGAGTTAAAATGGCCGTTGAAAATAACTATAAAAGATATAATTTTTATGGTATTACTGGAGATTTTAGAAAAGAAAATCCTCTCTACGGATTATATCTCTTCAAGAAAAGTTTTGGAGGTCATGTTGTAGAACTAATTGGTGAATATGACCTAGTCGTTTCCAAATTTTGGTATACAGCATATAATCTTGCTTTTAATACTTATCACAAACTTAAAAATTTGAAAAATAAATAAACAAAAAATAATACATCAACGTATTATTTTTTCTTTTTCAATAAACTATTTCCAAATACTGATTTGATAGTTTTAGTCTTATATGTATAAATAAAATAAACACTCATTCCAATAAACATATAAAATATAATAATAAATATATTTAAAAATCTACTAGAAACACTAATCGGTACTATAAACTTACACAAAAACAATACTACTATCATTAATAATGATGCACACATTATTTCAATAAAATCTTTCAAAACCTTTTCATATCTAATATCATATTTAGTTTTAAGCACAAATAAACAAATAATAAATGATATCAAATAGCCTAATATACTAGCAGTAATTACTCCATAATATGGCGGAAAATGCATCTTATTAAAAGCAATCAACAAATTAACATTTAATAAACACTTTACAATGATACCGACAACTAAACTTGTAAATACAGCTTTGTAATCTTTAAGAGATTGTAAAGTTGTCACCATAGCTGTAAACAACCCTACAAACAATCCTACAAATATATAATAGCTTAATACATTAGGACCATATTGACTATTACCATAAAATACAGTCCATATTGGTTTCGCTAAAAAGCTTATTCCAAGTGTCATAGGAACTGTCAAGAAAAGTAACATACTAAGTGCTTGAGTAATCTTTTTTTCTACATCAACCTGCTTATTCTTTACTACACTTTCTGCTAAATTAGGTATTAAACTTACAACAACACCAGTAGAAACTGATAATATAATCATATTAAATTTAGCACTCCATGTAGAAAGCATACCATAAACAATTTCGGCATCACTAGTACTATACCCAGCATGATTAACTAACCCCTTAACAACAGTAACCATATCAACATAATTATAAAGAGATTTAAATAAATCAATCATAATAAAAGGAACTGCATAAATAACTAACTTTTTTAATATAACCTTATCAGAAACAATCGGCTCATTAACAGAACGAATCTTTTCATTAAACTTTTTCTTATTCTTAGTTCTTTTCACAAGTAAATATAAATAAGCTGCAATAGCACCAGCAGTAGCCCCAAAAAGAGCAATACCAACTGCACTAGTTAAAGATAGATTAAATACTTTTAATGCTAAAAAACTTCCAAATATAATAATAAACACTCTTACTATCTGCTCTAAAACTTGTGAAATAGAAGATGGACTCATAAATCTATGTCCCTCGAAATATCCACGATAAATACTAAGAAGTGGTACTATTAAAATTGCCGTTCCAATAACTCTCACAACAAAAGTAACATCCTCTATCGTATTGCCCCCAGTAACATTACCTAAAATAGCTTTAGCCAAAAAAGGTGCAAATATCATTATTACTAAGAAACAGACAAATCCCAACAATAAAGCTATCCTCTTCCCAATAATAAATGCCCTTTGTTTTACATTATGATAACCTAATGACTGATATTCGGATATTATTTTACTAATTGCTAAAGGAATACCTGCTGAAGATAACGACATAAAAAACAAATAAATTGTATAAGCATAGCCATATAAAGCTCCACCCTTCTCACCTATAACAGCATGAAAAGGAATTACATACACTATCCCTAAAATCTTACTAATAACAATACCAAGAGTTGTAATAAATGCCCCCTTAACAAAAGTACTTTTCTTCATAGTTTTATCTTTCTTCATAGATCCTCCACTATAAAAATTATACCACAAAAAAAGGAAAATATCTCTTTTCCTATTTTTCTTTATACATTATCAATGCCGAAAAACAAAACACTTGCTCTTCACTAAAAATTGCTACTCCAACCTGATACTTAATATCAATAACTTCTATTTCATTTTCACTTATAAAACTATTAATATCTTCCTCTAAATCAGATTCATCTTCATCATCAAAAATTTTAACCTTCATATAATCACCAAGTTAATTATAAAATATCAAGTAAGATAAAATTGTTGAAAAATATTCTTACTTCATAAAATTTTCTTTCTTAGCATCATATGAATTACAATAAGTTTTATCACCAATAACTAATGTAAAATTATCTTCATCAATTTCATAATAATCAAAGGCAATTCCTTCACAATCTAGGAGTTCATAATCACTAGGATTACCACCATTATAATAATATGATAATGCATCAATCTTTCTAACTTTTTCTAAATCATCTTTTGACAATTCGCCTTTTCCAATTATTTTTTGACTACTAGGTCTTTTATAAATACTATCAGGTGTATCAACTGATATATCCCACAATCTATTCAAATTCTTTCCTTCTCTTTTAGCAATCATAACTAAAGGATAATGTCCAAAGTCAGTAGTAAAAGGTTGTTTTTCACCTCTACCTTCAAAATGAGGTACTTCCTGGAAAAATTGTTCTACTCCATCATAAGTTTTTCTAAATTCTTCAAAATCATCATTGTAAGTATCAACATATTGAGTAAACAACATTTCATCAACCCAACCAAAACTACGATCATAATCATTAGATTCCAAAATTCCTGATTTATTAGAAATAACAAAGTCTATAGGACAATTACTATCAGAAGACAATTCAATCATCTTCTCACCAAAAGCCTTAACAACTTCAATTATTTTATCATTTCTCTCTTTTTGTTCTAAAGAATTAGCCCCATACTCATTTTCCACATTTCTAATTCCATTAATCATCAAACAATTATTTCTAACATGAGCAGTTATTCTACCACATAATTGACCATTTTCTTCAAAATAAGCAACAATCCCATTTTTATTCAAGATAGAATAGAATAAATAATCATTATCATTAGCACAAATTTTAAAACAAGTATTAGAATCTATTCCTGAAGTTAATATCTTAGAATCATTATTATTATACCTATTTATCGACAAACCATTATATTCAATAGAATCAAAATATGGAACTCCACTAGTATCTATCTTTTCTGCTCGTAACATTAAATCAGTAGCTTTACGTAATCTAAGTGAAATCTTGTCAGGAGTATTCTTGCCTTGTAAAAACTGAATATTATAAACTATCTTTTCAGCAACTTCTTCTCCAAGTAAAGCTAAAGTAAAGTCATCTATATACTTACATGATTCTGCTCTTCTAAAAATACCTGATAATCTATTCATTGTAAAATCATTAACAAGTGTCCCTTTATTAATTAAAGAAAATCTATTAATAATATCACATAATAAAGAAACATCATTATTATCACAAATAAAACAACTGATTAATCCATCATTAATAAATAACTTTTTCAACTTATCTAATGCTACTCTATCATTTAATAATTTATTTAAACTATTAACATCAATTCCTTCAATAAGTTTAGCATATTTCTCAAATTCAATTAAATAATCCATATTATTTAACTCATAGTTATCATCAGTAAACAAAATAGAATCATCATCTAACTCATTTTCTACATCATGATTAAAAGAATCTATACACTCCATACTTTCTCTGTATATCTTGAAAATAAACTTAGTAATTACATCATACCTACGAAATTGATTATAAAGTTTTTTTACTTCCCTTTCTTCCAACGCATCAAGAAAATCATTAGAAGAATTCAAAACAATTTTTCCATCTTTTACATCTAAAACCGTTCCCGCTTCTAACATAATAGGTCTAATTACGTTTAATAAATTCTTCTGTCCAGAAGTAAATTCTTTATTATAAGATTTTCTCTTTTCCTTATTTTCTTCGGAAATATAAGTATTAATTAAATCAACTTGTTCTAATGAAAACATTTCATTTATTGTTGATAAGTAATTACTTTCTAATCTATTATAAGATTTAGTAGCCTGCAATCTAAACATCTTAGGTGAAACAAGTAAACCAAGCTTTTTCAAATTCTCATTATTATTATCATGAAGTATATTACTAATAAACTCTTCTATTTCATCAGCTTCTAAAATAACATTAAATTCGTCATTAACAAAAGTTCTAACTTTATTTCTTATTGATGTTGACTTCAAAATTATCTGATATGTCTGTTCCAAAAATTCTTCAGAATAAGAATTATTTTTCACGATACAATTAAATTTATCTTTTATAGAACAAATATTATCCTCAATATAATTTTTAACATATTTTTCTTTTGCTTTAGCATTAAATTCTTTAACTAACCCCTTAATATTTGCTGATAAATCAGACACTAAAACAAAATCTTGATTAAGCATAGCAGTTTTATATTTAGTAATCAAATTCTCAATATAATCAATACTCTTACCAGTTGTCTGAGAAACCATAATAATTTCTTGCTTAAACTTTTCTATAGTTTCCCCAGCTGAATGTAACTGTAAATAATCAGTAATAGTATATGACAATCTTTGATAAATTTTAACATTTTCAGCACGAAATTTTTCCCATTCCAATTCACCTTTATATCTTAAATAACTCCTAAATGACTTAATAGAAAGAATTGAAGGATTAGATAGTAAAATATTTAAATCAAAAACCATGTCACTATTAAAATCTTTTCTTGTATTAATAAGAAATTTAATAATAATTGGAAAATTCTCATCAAAATTTCCTCTATTAACTATTTCCTCAATTATCTTCTTTGCTTCTCCATCAGCTAAAAATTCACTAGGGCTAGTACATCTCAAACTTATTTCATTCAACTTAGCAAATTCATAATTCTTTATTCCTACTCCACTTACAGTAATATTTTCCATATATTCAACCCCTCTTCAAATGTGCCCAAATTATACCACATTTTATTAAAAAAATCAAGTTTAGCAACAAAAAAGCCCCTAAAGCTCCAATTTAGCTTTAAGGACTAATCTTTATTTCACAACTATATTTACAATTTTACCTTTAATAACGATTACTTTAACGATTTCCTTTCCTTCGATATGTCTAAGTACATTATCACAGCTTAAAGCTTTTTCTTTAATCATATCTTCGGAGTCATCAATAGAAATAGAAATAGTTCCACGAACTTTACCATTAACTTGAACTGCTATTTCTTTAGTAGTCTCAATAGTTTTAGATTCATCATAAACTGGCCACTCTGAATCACAAATTGGACTAAATCCAATTTCTTCATTTAACTCTTCAGTAATATGTGGAGCAATTGGATTAAGTAAAGTTAATAATAATCTGTAGTCTTCCTTAGTAATAGAGTCACATGTATCATAAGCATTTGCTAGAATCATCAAACTAGAAACAACTGTATTATAACCCATATGCATCATATCATACTCAATTTTCATAATAGTCTTATTTTGTATAGATTCAAGAGACTCAGTATAGCCTTCCTTATCATTTAATTTATCTTTCATTCTAATAATCCTATCAAGGAAACGCCTACACCCTCTTAATGAATCAATACTCCATGCAGCATCCATTTGATAATCACCAATAAACATCTCATATACTCTTAAAGTATCAGCACCATATTCCTTAACAACATCATCTGGATTAACAACATTCCCCTTAGACTTACTCATCTTTTGTCCATCTGGTCCAAGAATCATACCATGACTAACTCTTGTCCAAATCATTTCTTTATTTGGAACTAGACCGATATTATATAAGAATTGTACCCAGAATCTTGCATACAATAAATGTCTTGCCGTATGTTCCATTCCACCATTATACCAATCTACTCTATTCCAATATTTCATTGCATCCATTGAAGC
>JAAGKN010000667.1_pt1 | contig 67488 bp, 58 predicted proteins | sample 6206371 | NCBI WGS metagenome assembly JAAGKN01 (sample SAMN11533720, study PRJNA540317) | gut metagenome | isolation source: fecal pellets from male and female animal of same cohort | host: Peromyscus leucopus | place: USA:CA | collected 2017
CGGCCATTTCGACGTGGCCGATGCTATCCGCGGGAGGCCGGAGGCCTCTTACTTGGTTAACCCCGAGCGCTTGCGCCCGGGATGGAGCCGCTTCAGCGGCTGTGGGGTCATTTCATAAACACGAGGTAGACGGCGCCGATAAGCATTCCGAAGGCAGCGATGTGATTCCACCGAAGGTGCACATTATCAAAGGCGATGAGCGAGAAGATTACAAATACGGTCAGCGTAATGACCTCCTGCATAACCTTTAGCTGCATCAGCGAATAAGGACCGCCGTTGCCCTCGTAGCCTATCCGGTTGGCGGGCACCATAAAGCAGTACTCGAGCAGGGCGATGCCCCACGAAAAGAGTATCACGGCATACAAGGGCCAGTTTGTGCTGACGCCCGATTCGCCGAGTTTAAGGTGCCCGTACCAGGCAAATGTCATGAAAACGTTCGATACGACCAGCAGCAGTATCGTTGTTATCAGTGGTGACATAGCAGCTCGAAATTATTTTTTAGCTCGACAGCTGTCGTAGATAATATAGCCGATAAGCGCTGCGTAGGCAACCAATCCGAGAACCTGGGGCGTGAAGGCCATACGCTCGGCCGACGACGGGGGCTCGACACCACACATAACCGTGATTGCCGAGAATACACCGAACAGAGCACCGCCGGCAATGAGGCCCGACGAGATGAGGGTGCCGCGGTCAGTGCGCAGGCGCGACAGTTCTTTATCCTTAGTGCTGTTGGCTACTACCCAAGCAATCAGACCGCCCACCAACATCGGGGTGTTGAGCGCTAAGGGCAGGAACATACCCAGGCAGAATGCCAAAGCCGGCACTCCGAGCCAGTTAAGTATCAGCGCGAGGATTGCACCCGTTATATAAAGGATGATAGGCGGAGTTTGGCCGCTCATCACCGGCTCGATTACACTTACCATAGCCGAGGCCTGGGGAGCTTCGAGTTTACCGGCACCGAATCCGTATACGTGGTTAAGCATCAGGATTACACCGCCGACAGTTGCGGCCGATACGAGCGTTCCGGCAAATTTCCATGTCTCCTGTTTGCGCGGTGTCGATCCCAACCAGTAGCCTATCTTGAGGTCGGTCACAAAGCCGCCCGCCATCGACAGGGCCGTGCAGACAACGCCGCCAAGTATCATGGCTGCGGCCATACCGGTTTCGCCTTTAAGGCCGATGGCCACAAAGATACCGGCAACGATAATCAGCGTCATCAGTGTCATACCGCTGACGGGGTTCGAACCGACGATAGCAATTGCGTTGGCTGCCACGGTTGTGAACAAAAATGCAATCACAACGACGACAACCCATGCTATGGCCGCCTGCCAAAGGGTGTGGATAACTCCGATCCAGAAGAACAGGAACACGGCCACAAGCGCAACAGCAATCAGATAAGTGATATGCTTCATCGATATGTCGAGTTGCCAACGCACAGGACGCTCGGTCGATGCGCCGCCTTTGAGCTCGCGTCCGGCAAGGCCGACTGCATCGCGGATGATTGGCCACGACTTGATGATGCCGATGATGCCGGCCATGGCGATGCCGCCGATACCGATAAGCTTGGCATAGTTTTTAAAGATGGCATCGGGCGACATAGCCACGATGTCGGCGCTGCCGTATGTGCCCATCAAGGGGATGATTACCCACCAGACAAATATCGAACCGGCAAAGATAACAAAGGCGTAACGCAGTCCGACGATATAGCCCAGACCGAGCACCGCGGCCGAGGTGTTGCACGAGACAACAAACTTCCACTTGTCGGCCAGGGCCGTACCCCAGTTGTAGGCTGTCGAAGTCACAGTCTCGGCCCATGTGCCGAATGTCGCTACCAAGTAGTCGTACACACCGCCGATAAGCGAGGCGATGACGAGCAACTTAGCTTGGCCACCCGACTTTTTGGCATCGCCCTCGGCGGCATTGCCGCTGATAAGCACCTGGGTCGTGGCCGTGGCTTCGGGGAAGGGATACTTGCCGTGCATGTCCTTGACAAAGTACTTTCTAAAAGGTATAAAGAACAATATACCCAAAATACCGCCCAACAGCGAGCTGAGGAATATCTGTACAAAGTCGATTGTCAAGTCGGGATATGCCTCCTGGAGGATAAACAGCGCCGGGAGTGTAAAAATGGCACCGGCCACGATTACGCCCGAACATGCTCCGATTGATTGGATAATAACATTTTGGCCCAGGGCGCCTTTCTTTTTAAGCGCACCGCTAAGCCCGACGGCAATAATCGAGATGGGGATTGCGGCCTCAAACACCTGGCCTACCTTAAGACCGAGGTATGCGGCGGCAGCACTGAAGATTACGGCCAATACAAGGCCCATAGTCACCGAGTAGGGTGTCACCTCGGGGTAGTTACGCGCCGGATGCATCACGGGGCGATACTCCTCGTCGTCACCCAACTCAGAAAAGGCGTTTTCGGGCAAGTCGATGGGGTCGACATCGGTCACGGGTACACCCGTCGATGCACGGTCGGCCATTTCGGTGGCCCGAAGGCTGTCAATGTGGTTCTGATCGGTTTCTTTGCTCATTGTATATTAAATTTCAAGTTTCGCAGAATGGGGTTGCATCGGGAGGCATCGGTTTTCATCGGGATGAATCGGGTTTCATCGGGATGCCTAACGTTTTAGCGACGACGACGCGATTTTTTCTTTTTAGACTTGGACTTTTTAGCTGTCGATTTTGTCGGAATCTTTATCTTGTCGCCGGCCTTGATGTTGTCGTTTTTAAGGTTGTTGGCCTCTTTGATGTCATCGACCGAGACGTTGTGGGCGTTAGCAATCTTCGACAATGTGTCTTTTGCCTTGATTGTATAGGTAATATACTTGGGCTGCTGAGGCTGAGCCGGTTTTTCGGGAGCCGGTTTTGCCTCCTCCTTGATTTGCTCGCTACGCGCTGTCGATGCCGACAATGCATCCGATACAAGATTATTGGCCGATGTCGCGGTTGTATCGGCAGCAATCGAGTCAGTCGAGGTCGATACGTTCAGCTCGGTATCGGGAGCAGACGGTGTGGTTTGTGCAGTCTGTGTGGTCTGTTCCTCGGTCTTGGCCGGAGTTTCGATGTATCGACGTTCATATACGGTAAATTTGAGACGTTTACCCCGCTTGAGGCGCTTTTTCCCGCCGTTGGCCTTTTTAATCACTGAGGCGCTTACACCGTATTTACGTGCTATGGAGTTGATGGTCTCGCCTTTGCGCACGGTGTGGTATTTGGTAACGGCTTCCTCGACGTACTCGCCGCGGTTGTCATTGCCTTTTGAGCCGGTCGTCGGATTGACGACGTCGCGCATGGCATATTTGTCAGCATCGTGGGCCACGATGGAGTCGAGATTGGCTATAAAGTTGCCTACCTGCATGTTAGGCAGCACGAGCGAGTAGGGTTTGATATGGCCGGGGATGATATCCGAACGATACTGGGGGTTGAGGATACGGATTTCCTCCATAGGGATACCGAGCACGTCGCTAATCTGCTGAAAATGGATGCGTTGTGTAACGTGCACGCTGTCAGTCACGATGGGTTTGCGAGCCAATGCGGGCGATATGTTATGCTCGGCGTAGTAGTTCATTGCGTAGCATGCAGCGATATAGGCGGGGATATAGTCGCGGGTCTCGGAGGGAAGGAACGAGTAAATTTCCCAAAAGTCTTTTTTGTTGGTATCGTTGCCACCGGCACGGCGGATAGCTTTCGACACATTGCCGGGGCCGCAGTTATATGCCGCGATAGCCAACGACCAGTCGCCGAAGGTGTTATATAGTTTTTTTAGATATACAGCCGCAGCCTCGCTCGATCGATATGGGTCACGACGTTCGTCAACGAGCGAGTTTACTTCGAGACCCTCGCCGGTTGCTGTTCCGGGCATAAACTGCCAGAGACCTGCTGCGCCGGCACGCGACACGGCGTTGGGGTTGAGTGCTGACTCGACAACGGGCAAGTATTTGAGTTCGAGTGGCATACCGTTGCGTTCGAGTGCCTCCTCGAAAATCGGCATATAGTACAAACTCATACCCAGCATAGTCTCGACAAGGCCTTTTTTGCGCTCGACGTACATCTTGATGAAGCTGCGTACTATCGGGTTAAATGGCATTTCGATGACCGTGGGCAGTTTTTGGAGTCGTTCGATATACTGGGCATCGGTGGTCTCGACCCCTGCACGTTTGTCGGCATCGCGGTCGATGACGGCATAACGAGTCAGGTACCAGTTCTCCATCATTTTGTTGACATCGGTCTCGAAGCTCGAAGGCACATGGATGTTCGACGTATCCATGTTGCCGGATTCGACACTGCGCACTGTCATTGCCGAGCGGGCTGTCCCCGTCAGGCAAGTAGCCATCAGGGCAACTGCACAGGCCGCGGTACGCAGATGATTGAGTATGCTTTTTGTTGTTTTTTCGGTGTAGATTGGTAATTTATTCATTTTTTCTCTTTGACTGGGTGGGGAGGTTGGAGATGAGAGGTTATCAGAGGTTAGAATGTTAACGACCAGGATAGTCCGGCGCCGGGGAGTTTTCCCCTTTGGTCGGGTATCAGGGTCGGGGTTACGTCGAGCGACAGCTCGGGCGAAATATCAAAATGGCTCAACGAGGCGTCGACGTATGCATCGACCATGGCAAGGAAGTAGACCGCAACCATACCTATGATACACAGGTCGCGGTTTCGGCGGTAGAAGTCCTTGCGCGATTTCAGCATATTGGTCAACCATTGTTTGTCGAGGTCGCTCTCCTGGGTTGTCGGCGGAAAAAAGTCCATGTACGACTTGGTGACGGGTCGTTGTCCATGATGTCGCGGTAGGCGCGTTGATAGTCGTTGAGCATGCCGTTGTTCCACGATGTGGCGTAGGCCAACCCGAGGTAGCCGCCCACGACGAGGGGCAGCTTCCAGTAGCGGCGGTTGTAGACCTGTCCGAGGCCGGGAAACAGAGCCGACATCCACACGGCGCGTGTAGGCGACGGATTGAACACCTCGTCGCGCTCAAACCATAGGTTGTAGCCGTCGAATCGGCCCTGAGGCAGCTCCCAGACGATGGAGTCGGCCTCGGCAATGGTTTGGTTGTCGAGTTTTACGTCGACAACGGTGTCGAGGCTGTCGGGCACAACGGGGTCGTCGCCGGCAGCACGTACCGAAACGACAAATGCCACAACCATCACAATGGCCGTGACAATGCGTCGTGATATGCCGACTGAGCGAATCAAGCCTTGCCCTCCTCGTCGGCTTGGTGTTGAACGGTGTCGAACATCGCTATGAGCTCGGCAAGCTGTTCGGCATCCTTAAACGGGAATGTTATCTTGCCTTTGCCGGCATCGTTGCACGTAAACGACACTCGGGTGTTGAATGTCGATGACAGACGGCCGCGCAGGCTTTCAAAATCGCTCGACGACGGACGCGCCTTGCGGGGTTTTTCACCGTTGCCGGGTATCTGACCCGACTGGTAGGCCTTGGCAAGCTCCTCGACTTTGCGTACCGACAGTCCCTCGCGCAGAATCCGGTTGTAGAGTTTGAGCTGCAACGCGGGCTTTTCGATTGTCAGCAGCGCACGGGCGTGCCCCATATCAACCTTGCGGTCGCGCAGACCAAGCTGGACTTCGGCGGGGAGTTTCAGTAGGCGCAGAAAGTTGGCAATCGTGGCGCGTTTTTTACCGATACGTTCACTCAGACGCTCCTGAGTCAGGTTATACTGCTCGATGAGCTTTTTGAATGTCAGGGCAATTTCGATGGCGTTGAGGTCCTCGCGCTGGATGTTCTCGATGAGGGCCATCTCGGTCAGCTCGGCATCGTTGGCCGTGCGGATATAGGCGGGCACCGATGTCAAACCGGCTCGCATGAGCGGCGCGGTAGCGACGCTCGCCGGCTATAATCTGATACGAGTCGGGTCCGACCTTACGCAGCGACAGGGGTTGGATGATACCGAGCTCGCGTATCGACGAAGCGAGTTCGTCAATCGATGCCTCGTCAAAGGTGCGACGCGGCTGGTCGGGGTTGGCCGTTATTTGGCTCAGTTGTATGTCGTTGATTGCTGTCGAGCCGCGCGCGGGGACATCGTCCATCGAGATGAGCGAGTCAAGGCCGCGACCCAGAGCATTGCGTTTGATTGCCATATAATTGATTTTTTTTGATTTTTCGAGGTTGCATCCCGATTAATCGGGATTCATCGGGTTTTCGATGCTTTGTTGCGCGCATTGAGTTCGCGGGCGAGCAGCACGTGGCTGGTGGCACCGCGGCTGTCGGCGTCGTAGAGCATAGCAGGCAGACCGTGGCTGGGAGCCTCGCTCAGGCGGATGTTGCGGGGGATGACGGTGTCGAACACCATGTCGCCGAAGTGGCCCTTCAGCTCCTCATATATCTGATTGGCGAGGCGCAGGCGCGAGTCGTACATAGTCAGCAGGAAGCCCTCGATTTCGAGGTCGGGGTTCAGTCGCGATTTTATGATACGTATGGTATTGAGCAGCTTGCTGATACCCTCGAGTGCAAAGTACTCGGCCTGCACGGGGATTATAACCGAGTCGGCGGCCGTCAGTGCGTTGACCGTTATAAGACCCAACGAGGGTGAGCAGTCGATCAGGATATAGTCGTACTTGTCGCGCACCGGCTCGAGAAGACGACCAAGCACACGCTCGCGCTCGGGCTGATTGATAAGCTCGAGCTCGGCACCGGCAAGGTCAATGCGCGAACCTACCAACTCAAGACCGTCGACACATGTCTTCACCTGGCTGCCATCGAGAGGATAACCGTCTACAAGACACTCGTATATCGACGACGACATCGATGCCGGGTCGATACCGTATCCCGACGTGGCATTGGCCTGGGGGTCGGCGTCGATTATGAGCACACGTTTGCCCTCGGCGGCGAGAGAGGCAGCCAGATTGATGGTGGTGGTGGTTTTGCCCACACCGCCTTTCTGATTGGCTATTGCGATGATTTTTCCCATATTTTTGAATTTTATAATGCTCGGAGAGAGAGTGGCTGAGGACGGCCGGGCGGCCGCCGTTGGCTTTGCACTACAAACCGTGGTGCAAAGTAACTTAATTATCGTGAAACAATCAAATTTTTGTTCCACAAAAAAACTTAATATGTTAATAACTTTTTTAGTCGTCAAATAGCCCTCGGTCAGTAATTATATGCTTCGTCATCTTTTTTTTGACTAAACAGAGGTGAAAAACGGCCAAAAAACGCTAACTTTGCAATCGATATGGACAAAGTACGCCCTAAAAAAGCCCTCGGACAGCATTTTTTGACCGACCAAAGCGTTGCTCGCCGCATAGCCGACACCCTTGCCGACTATGTGGGTTTGCCCGTACTCGAAATCGGACCGGGTATGGGCGTTTTGACTCAGTACCTTATCGAAGCGGGGCACGACCTGTGCGTTGTCGAGATTGACCGCGAAAGCGTCGAGTACCTCGGCGACCATTTCCCCGCCCTCGACGGCCGCGTCATCGCCGACGACTTCCTGACGATGAATCTCGACACGCTGTTCGACGGCCGCGACTTTGCTATTATCGGTAACTATCCCTACAACATCTCGTCACAGATATTTTTTCGGCTGCTCGACGTAAAGGACCGCGTCCCCGTTTGCTCGGGCATGCTGCAGCGCGAGGTGGCCGAGCGCCTGGCCGCCGCCCCGGGCACCAAGGCCCGCGGCATACTCAGCGTGTTGCTGCAGGCGTGGTACGACATCGAATACCTGTTTACGGTCAGCGAAGGGTGTGTTCAATCCGCCGCCTAAGGTCAAATCGGGCGTCATACGCATGCGCCGAAACTCGACGACCGACCTGGGATGTGACTGGACGCTGTTCCGCACTGTCGTCAAAGCAACCTTCGGGATGCGCCGAAAAGCATTGCGCAACTCGGTCAAGTCGCTTCTACCGCCGGGCGCCGTCCTCGACGACGCCAACCTGCTGAGCTTGCGCCCCGAGCAACTCAGCGTGGCCGATTTTGTAAAACTTACAAATATGATATCCGACGCACGCAGCGCCGCTAACCCCGTCGATAACCAATGAAGGAATACAACGACGAATACCTCGAACATATCCGGTCGATAATCCATTCAGACCGCTCAGACGAGGCACGTGCCGAACTAGCCACGCTCCACCCCGCCGATATTGCCGAGCTGTACCAGAATCTCGACCTCGAGGAGGCCGAGTACCTGTTTCGTTTGCTCGACGAGGACACCGCCGCCGACGTGCTTATGGAACTCGACGACGACGAACGTAAGGAGCTGCTCGAGGATATGCCCGCCGAGGAGATTGCCAAACAGATCGACCACCTCGACACCGACGACGCCGTCGACCTCATCCAGGAACTCGACGAGGAGGACCGCGACGAGATCCTCTCGCACATCGACGACGTGGAGCAGGCCGGCGACATCATCGACCTGCTCAAATATGACGAGGACACCGCCGGCGGCCTCATGGGCACCGAGATGATCGTGGTCAACGAAAACTGGTCCATGCCCGAGTGCATCAAGCAGATGCGGCTGCAGGCCGAGGACATGGACGAGATCTACTACGTCTATGTGGTCGACAACGACAACAAGCTCAAGGGCGTGCTGCCGCTGAAAAACCTCATCACCCACCCCTCGGTGTCAAAAATCAAGCATGTGATGGAGGACGACCCGGTAGCGTGAAAGCCGACACGCCCATCGACGAGGTGGCCCTCGACTTCGAGAAATACGACCTCGTGGCCATGCCGGTTATCGACTCAATCGGACGGTTGCTGGGACGTATCACCGTCGACGACGTCATGGACGAGGTGCGTGAGTCGTCCGAGCGCGACTACCAGCTGGCATCAGGTCTGTCGAGCGACGTCGACGCCGACGACTCGATTTTTGCACAAACTAAAGCACGTATCCCCTGGTTGCTTATCGGCATCGTGTCGGGTATCCTTGCATCGCTGATTCTCGGCACCTTCGAGACCAAGCTCCAGGCCGTCACCGCCCTTGCACTTTTTATCCCCATCATTGGTGGTACGGGCGGTAACGTGGGCGTCCAGGCATCTGCTATCGTCGTACAGTCGTTGGCCAACGGGACCCTCGAAATCAAGGAGTTCTCGCGCCAACTCGGCAAGGAAATCCTTATCGGTCTGCTCAACGCCACCATCCTTGCCGGCGTTGTCTTTATCTACAATCTGATAATGTTGCCGGGCGAGTTTGCCGTCACTATCTCCGTTGCCGTCTCGCTGTGGGCCGTCGTGATGTTTGCGTCCATATTAGGGACTGTTGTGCCCTTGACACTCGAGAAAATACACATCAATCCGGCCCTTGCCACCGGACCCTTTATCCAAATCTCGAACGACCTTGTAGGCCTCATCCTCTACGTCAACATCGCCACCATGTTCCTTGGCATCTTCGGCCAATCCATCTAATGGCAGTTTATTAGTTTAGTGGTTTAATAGTTTAGTAGTTTAATAATTTAGTAGCCTGGAGGTTTAGTAGTTTAGGGGTTTAGCAGCCTATTAGCTTTCGCTATTTTAGCTGTGTGAGCGCGCTGCGCAACGACTCACCTTTCCCCTCTCACAATTCACAATTCACAACTCACCTCGCCTCTTATTTTCGGCCGAAGTCAGCCGGGATTTCGCCCCACCGGTCGGTATCCCATTTAATAATGGGGTTAGGAATGGAATGCGTTGCTATCCAGCGGTTGGCACGGGCAAGTATCGAAAGAATTTGGGCGTTTTGAGGGGTCGGCGTCAGCGTTGTACGGCTGCCACGGTTACGTATCCACGACTGGGCCGTGCGCGAGTCCGAGTAGATCGGCGTCGTCGTGTCGCCGCGCTGGGCAAGCATTGCCGCACAGTGGATAATAGCCAGATACTCACCTATATTATTTGTACCACCGGCCAACGGGCCGACACGAAAAATCTCCTGCCCCGTACCGACCATAACTCCGCGATACTCAACCGGCCCGGGATTTTTTGAGCACGCTGCATCGACCGCAATGGCATCGAGGCGAATCTCGGGGAAAGCATCATAGTTGATAACCGAGACCGGCCGGGTGCCCATTGCACGGAATATCTTCATGTATTCATTGGGGTCGCCGCGAAACGCAGCCGTCGCGCTGTCCAGGTCAGGAAAAGACTTATACCGGGCACCGGGGAAGCCTTCGATTTGGTCGTTAGCTTCGTCCCAGCTGTCATAAATACCGGGAGCACGGCCCTCCCATACAACATAGTATTTGGATGCCATTGTCAAGAGAATGTTAGCAGTAGATTGATGTCGATTTGTTTGGTGCCGAGGCGTTTGGCTGTGTCAGCATTGACCACATGGCCAAGAAAAAAGGCTATCGACTCGCGTATGCCGGCATCGGTTTTGGCCACATTGCGCAGTCCGGCCCCTGACCCAAACATCCGGTCGACAAGCAAAACAATATCGTTGGTGATAGCCATAGCGACCGTACGCGGCACGGCATGTATGGCATTGATGTAGCAAACTCGGTCGCCATTGTCGATGCCGTCGATGCCATTTGCCAGGTCGACACATCTCAACGTCGGGAATACGGGCGACATACCGCTGCGCGAGTCCAGGTCGAATATCACTACACCGCGTTTCATACTGTCGATAACCGAGTCACCGACCGCAAAACGCGTTGTCAGCGCCGTCGCCACGACAACATCGGCGGACGCAAGGGCCCGTCCTATAATACGCGGATGCAGCGACGAGCATATTACGCCGGGGCCTATATGCACCGTGGCATTGCGCAGCCCGTAGGTATTATTGTCAAAAATGCGCACCATTGCGCCCTGCCCTACTGCCGACCGGGCCGTTGCCATCGCCGCAACACCCGACCCGAGGACAACAACCTCGCAGGGATTGACGCCGGCCACGCCGCCAAGCAGTATGCCTTTTCCGTTGACAGGGTCGGCAAGTATAGAGGCAGCCAGGGTGACGACGGCACGGCCGCCGGCCTCGCCAAGGATGTCGCGCAGCGGATAATTTCCGCGCGCATCGCCTACGTTGTCGATTGCCAAAGCCGTTACGCGCCGCGCAAGCAAAATCGATGCTGCCGCGGCGTTGCGAGCTACAGTCTCGGCAAGGGTCATCAACACGGCATGCGGCCGAACATACATCGCATCGCGCTCGGTCATCGCCGACAGGTAAATAATTACCTCCGAGGCAAATGCCTCGGGTCGTTCGACAATCGTTGCACCCGACCGGGCATATCGGTCGTCATCGTAGTGGAGGTTGAGACCCGCACCGCGTTCGATTTTGACATCTATACCTTGCGAGACGAGTATCGATACCCCCTCGGGGGTCAACGGCACGAGGCGTCCCGACGGAGCAGGGACACCGATACTGAACCGACGGCGGCCGGTCTTGGTCTTGAATAGTATTTCGAGTTCTTCGGGGCGAGACACGGGATGGCTTAAGAGGGGGTTAGGGGTTAGGGGTTATGCTTCTGAGATCTCTGAGTGCTCTGAGTTCTCTGAAAAATTGTGAAGTTCGGGAATCAGTGTACTGATAAAGCGGGTGACGGTGGCATCGATTTGCTCGGCGTCTTCGAGGTATGTCGAATCAAAAATCGCCGCCGCACGGTCGTAGTGGGGCGCCCGGTCGATAAGCGAATCAATCACAAACCGACGCAGCTGCTCGGAGGTTTTGTCGGCGACGAGCGGACGTTTTGCACGCCCGGCCTCGAGGCGCTCGACAAGGCGGTCGATGGTCGTGACAAGCTGCACGGTCAGTCCGGCGCGGAGCATACGCTCCATATTCGCGCCCTGACAGGGTGTACCGCCTCCGACAGCAATGACCGCCGACGTCGAGCCGTGTCGGGCTATGACATCATCAAGGACCTCGGCCTCCATACACCTGAAAGCCGCCTCGCCGTCCTGCGCAAATATTTGGCTGATAGTGCGGCCGGCCCGGCGTTCAATTTCCTCGTCGAGGTCGATAAACTCACTGCCGAGACGACACGACAGTGCCCGGCCAAGGGTTGTCTTGCCCGAGCACATATATCCTAACAGAAATATCGGTCGCCCCGTCGAGGTGGTCACGCCTTACTTCTCAAGGGTTTTATTCTGCTTTGCAAGCAGGTCGCGGATCTCTGTGAGGAGTTCCTCCTGAGTAGGTCCGGCAGGTGCGGGTGCAGGCTCCTCGGCCTCTTTTTTGCGGCGCAGGTTCTGCATAAAGCGGATGGCCACAAAAATACAGAATGCGATGATAATGAAGTCGATAATCGTCTGAACAAAGGCGCCCCACGTAATGGCCACCTCGGGAGTAATTACCTCCTGGGTCTGACCGTTAACAACTTCGTTTTGTATCACGTATTTAAACTCGCTGAAATTTGCACCGCCGGTAAGGACACCGACAGCGGGCATAATAATGTCGTTGACGAGCGAGGTAACAATTTTACCGAATGCGCCACCGACGATAACACCGACTGCCATGTCGATTACGTTGCCGCGCATTGCAAAGTCACGAAAATCTTTGAGAAATTTACCCATAATAATGAATTAAAGAGTTGTAAACGCAAAATTAGTGATTTTTTTCGAAAACATCAAACACGCATCCCTTCGACAGGGATACAAAAACGGCGCACCGCGGTCGGTCAAAGTGTTTTTTGGTCGCGATACGCCGTTTTTCGTTGCGGGTTGGTTGTTTAGTTTGTCTTTTTGTCAAGATAGGGGTTGAGGGTCTTCCATTGGTCGATGGGAGGCATAACGCCCATGGCAATCACTTCGTCACGCAGTGCGCACAGGTGACGATAGCTCTTTTCGAGGGCGGCCATCTCGTCGGGCGTACCGGTGACTTCCTTGACAGTGACGCCGTCCTTCGTAATCGTAGTCTCGGAGGCCATCATGATGTGGCTGAAACGGTCGTTGTTTACGTATGTTCCTGCCGGCCAACGGAATGCAGGGCCACCCATAGCAGCCGCAATCATCTCGATCGACAGATAAGCCGGGCTCTGGAACGACGAACGTCCACGAAGGTCGATAATAGCCTTACCACCCTGAACAACACGCTGTTGTATAGCCTCCCAGTCGCCGGTCGGGAGCTCTTCGGTGCCGATAATCTCATCGAGGGGACGGCCGTTGACCGTTGTGGTCGAGGCAAAGACGGCCATTTGCTCGCCGTGGCCGCCGTATGTGCGCGAGTTGACAATCTTGTCGGGTTCGATGCCGAAGTATTTTGCAAGCTCGTTGCGCAGACGTGTCGAGTCGAGTGCGGCCAGCGTTGTTACGCGTTTGGGTTCGAGGCCCGAGTAAAGAAGCGTAATCAATCCGGTGATGTCGGCCGGGTTGAAAATCACAACAATATGCTCAACATCAGGACAGTACCGTTTAACATCCTTACCAAAATCCTCGGCAATCTTGGCATTGCCTTTGAGCAAGTCTTCGCGGGTCATGCCGGCTTTGCGGGCTGCGCCTCCCGAGTTGACGATGTATTTTGCATCCTTCAGAGCGACGGCTACGTCGGTGGTATAAGTAAGGTTAAGCCCCTCAAAGCCACACTGAAGCAGTTCCTCAGCGACGCCCTTAAGGGCCGGCTCGTAGGGATCGTATAAACAAATATTAGGAGTAAGACCCATCATAATGGCCGTTTGAGCCATATTTGAGCCAATCATGCCGGCAGCGCCGACGATAACAAGTTTTTTGTCAGTCAAGTATTTCATTACGGTATACTGTTTGGTTAGTCACGAAGTCCTATCGACTCCAAAAACTAAACACCCTCCGCCGCCAATAGTTCACCACCCCCCGAATTAACTCATCGCGCTGCACGCTCTCACAGCACCAAAACACCCACACCGCCCCTCTCTCCTCTCGCCTCTCGCCTCTCTTTTTATTTGTTCTGCGTACGAGCTTCAGCTCGGTGTTCATTCGTCGCAGGCCGGAGGCCTACGTTCCCTGCCAGCCTCTCGCCTTTTTACTTGTTGCGCGGGTGGTATTGGAGGATTTCGTCGCGAAGGCGCGTCGTATCAACGTGGAGGTATACCTCGGTGGTGGCAATTGACTCGTGACCGAGCATCTGCTGTATGGCTCGCAGGTTTGCTCCGCCTTCGAGCAAGTGTGTGGCAAACGAATGGCGTAATGTATGGGGCGAAACGGCCTTGACGATGCCTGCAGCGGCCGCCAAGTCGCGCACTATATAAAATATCATGACACGGGTAAGCATCCGGCCTCGCCGATTAAGAAAAACTATGTCCTCGTTGCCGGGCGCCGCCATCGGTCGGTCAAAGCGTATATATTCGCGGATAAGGTCGCACGCGATGGGCGACATGGGCACGAGGCGGTCCTTCGAGCCTTTGCCGTGCACAATCAAATAAGCATCGTCGAGATGTAATCCCTGCATCGTCAACGAGCACAACTCACTGACTCGCAGACCGCAACCGTACAGCGTCTCGATGATGGCACGGTTGCGACGGCCTTCGGCTGTCGATACATCGACCGCAGCCGTCATCGCGTCTATCTCGTCGATACTGAGTACATCGGGCAACGCGCGACCCGTCCGCGGCATCTCGAGGCGCAGCGTGGGATCCTCGGCGATGCCTCCTTCAGTTGTCAAAAAACCGAAAAAGGAGCGCAATCCTGACACGATACGCGCACGGCTACGCGGCGCAATGCCAAGGTCGTACAGGTCGCCGACAAAATCGGCCAAAGTATCGTATGTGGTATCGGTCACCGACCGTCCCTCGGGCAGCCACTCGACAAACCGCGTCGCATCGGCCATATAGGCCGCAACGGTGTTGCCGGCAACGCCGCGCTCAAGTTTCAGATAAGCTTGATAGCGCCCGAGTATGTTCGATGCATCGCGGTCCACGGCGGGGTGTCAGTCGATGCGTGCTGCCGGAGCCTCGGCGCGCAAATCATATTGATTACGAAGCTTTTCGAAGCTGTCTGGGGCCGCACGTAGTGCCTCGGTGTCAACTGCCGGATTGTACGAGCTCAGGACACTGCGGACACTCACCGTCTCGGGCACGGCGACGGCTTGACGTGTGGTGGGCTGCATCTCGGGCAGTCCAAAATGAGCCGACGCGGCATCGAGCACGGCCTTGGTGGCGCGTATTTTGCCGTCGAGGCTGTATCCGGCAATATGCGGAGTGGCGATGTCGGCAACGGCCAACAAATCGCGGTCGATACTTGGCTCGCCTTCCCAAACGTCTACTACCGACTTGTGCACCAGGCCTCGGCGTATAGCTTCGACCCACGCCCGGTTATCTACAACCGGGCCACGCGAACTGTTTATAACAATGGGGCTGCGGCGCAACGAGTTGAAAAAGTCATCATCCCCTAAATGATATGTCGGGCAGCCACCGGTGCGCGTAAGGGGCGTATGGAAGGTGATGATATCGGCCTGGCGGGCAACGTCGTCGAGCGTGTACCACGGACCGGGCTCACCGGCATGCTGCCGCGGCGGATCGACGCGCATAACGTCCATATCGAGTGCGCGGCACCACCGTTCGACAATTTGCCCCACATGGCCCACGCCCACGATACCGATTGTGTGCTGGTGGATGGGACGATTCATCAACGTGCATATCGACGCAAGCACGTATTGAGCAACAGCCGGGGCATTGCAGCCCGGCGCATTGACGGCATTGACGCCGGCCTTGGCGCACCACTCGCGGTCGAAATGGTCCATGCCGATTGTGGCCGTCGCCACGAAGCGGCAACGCGACTCGCCGAGCAACTGCTCGTCGACGCGCGTGCGTGTGCGGATTATCAACCCGTCGACATCGCGGACACGCTCGGCGGTGATATCGACCGGGTCGAGGTATTCGACGTCGGCGTATTGCTCGAGTACGCCCTCGATAAAGGGCACGTATTTATCAACGATAAACTTCAACTTTTTCATAGCTTTTATCATATAACTGCCCATGCAAACAGTCCGTAGTAGACCGCTACGATTAGCAATACGGGGATGAAACGATGCGAACCGTCATTTTTACCCAACATAATCGACAGCTGGTAGGCGGTCATCAGATAGAGGGTCGGGAGATAGGATGCAGCATTGGTAAAATCGGCAAAAACAGCCACGATTGTAGCCAGGGTTATCAACGACAGGCTGCCGTTAAAGGCTCGGAGGTTGACGTTCAGACTGATAACCTTCATAACATTGCCAAACCACGCCACGACAGCCAACAGCACCGTGAAAAGTACGACTATGATAAGCTGCAATGTCTCGCCGAATTCCATGGCCGTGAAGAATGTCGAAAACTCGGGCAGATGTATGGCGCTGAAGTCGGCCAACCCAAAGCCAAAGACTATCCACCACGGCGTCACCAACCCGAATATCGAAGCCAAAACTGTCCGCAACGAGAAGATTTTCATCTGTATACACCCAATCAGAAACACCGGGATGTACAGCACGAAGCAGTACTGGATCATCGTCAGGGCCGACAGTATGGCAAACATCAAAAAGACGTGGCGCATACGCCCGGGATTGGCAAACGATGTCCACAGCAATGCTACGCAGGCCGGCATCGCAGCCACCAGCAACGTCCCCGTATATACCTGGTCAAGGACATCGGGCGTCGCCGTCATCATCACCATGAAAAACGACGTACCGAGGGTAGTCAACGCCCTGTAAGGGTTAAACACCTGGATTATAAGCATCCACGTCAGCGACACAGCCAGCACGGTGGCCGTCGAGATGACCATCGTCAGCCAATGGTCGGCTATCCAGAGATTTGCCGAGTCGAACAGCAGCCCGCGGTCACCGTCAAAATATGTCACCGCGCCGGTCTGGAAGGCGTAGCGGGCAGCGACGAGCATCAACGAGCCCACCACCGCAACCATGCCACGCGAGTTGACAAATCTATTTATATCGTTTAATGTCACTTGCTAAGTAGGATGGATAAATTAGTTATCGTATTGATTGGGTTTTTATATGAGTAGGATTTCAATTGGCTTTGATGGCGCAATGCGGGCCCATTGTAACTGAAAAGCCGGTTGGAAGGCTGCCATAGAAAACTATAAGCAACCACGAAGTGTTCGCGGCTCAAAAAATATCTATCGCCGCAACGCCTTAACTAATTTGTGCATCCTACTTACTATATTTCAGAAGATCTTGACCGATGTCGCGACGGTAGTATTTGCCGTCGAAATCAAAGGCCTCGATGTTGCGATATGATGTTGCCAAAGCATCGGCGACTGTCTCGCCCATCGATGTGACAGCGATGACACGTCCACCCGAGGTAACAAGGCGGCCGTCGTCGTCAAGGCGTGTACCGGCGTGGAAAAGTGTCGAACCCTCGGGGTCGAGGTTGCCGGTCACTTCGAGGCCTTTTTTATAGGCTTCGGGGTATCCTCCCGATGTAGCAATGACGGTGACCGCCGCGCGGGGATCGTGGCCAACGGTCAGGTCGCCGAGGTCGCCCTTGGCGGCCGCATAGCCCAACTCGACAAGGTCGCCGACAAGGCGAGGCATAACAACCTCGGTCTCGGGGTCGCCCATACGCACGTTGTACTCAATCACCATCGGATTGCCGCCGACGTTGATAAGTCCCAAAAATATAAATCCGCGGTAGTCGATACCCTCGGCACGGAGCCCGTCGATGGTCGGGCGCACGATGCGCTCCTCGACTTTGGCCATAAAATCGTCGTCGGCAAAAACAACGGGGCTCACAGCGCCCATGCCGCCGGTGTTGAGGCCTTTATCGCCTTCGCCCACGCGTTTGTAATCCTTGGCCACAGGCAGGATACGGTATCCGCCGTTGCCGTCGGTGAGCACAAACACCGAACACTCGATGCCGTCGAGAAACTCCTCAATGACAACCGTTGCCGACGACGCACCGAACATACCGTCCAACATACGGCCGAGGGCGACCTTTGCCTCGTCGGCATCGTCGATGATAAGCACGCCCTTGCCGGCCGCAAGGCCGTCGGCCTTGAGCACATACGGCGGCTGTAAGGTATCAATAAATGCACGGCCGTCGGCTGCTGTCTCGGCTGTAAAGCTGCGGTAGCGGGCCGTAGGGATGCCGTGACGGCTCATAAACGCTTTTGCAAAGTCCTTGCTGCCCTCGAGGGCGGCACCGGCTTGGGTAGGTCCGAGTACGGCTACATCGGGCAACCCGGCTCGCATATAGTCGGTAATACCGGCTACCAAGGGGTCCTCGTTGCCGACAACAATCATATCGACATCGTTGGCACGCACAAAATCGGCCACAGCCTCGAAATCGACCGGGTTGATAACCACGTTTTTACCATATTTTTCGGTACCTCCGTTGCCCGGAGCAATCCATAGACGATTAAGATAGTTACTACGGGTCAGTTTCCATGCAATAGCTGATTCGCGACCGCCCGAACCAAGCAAAAGTACGTTCAATTTATTCATCATCGGGTTGATTTGGAATTACTCTGCAAAGATACTAATATTTTTTGGTACTTAAGGACCCGACCCCCGATTTATGCGTTCCCGAGCTGAAGCTCGGCCGCTTAACAAATAAAATAGAAGAGAGACGAGAGGACGGCATGGGCATTTTGGAACTGTTCGAGCGCCCAAGCGCAAAGACCCGGCGTGTTATTTGTTCTGTGTGCGAGCTTCAGCTCGGGCAATTGCCGGGGCTAAAAGTCGTCGTCAAAGTCCATATAGTCGTCAACCTCGTCGAGGTCATCAAAGTCATCATCCAAATCCTCCAAATCGTCGAACTCCTCCTCAAGATCATCATCCTCCTCATCGAGGACGTCCTCTATATCAACGTCCAAATCATCGTCGTCGAGGTCGTCGTCCACATCATCTTCGATACCTTCGGAGACGACTGTCGCGCGCACATCATCATCGAGGTCGTAGTAATTATTTTCTACAACCTCGATCTTGTCCTCATGGCGGTTGTGTCGGTTAAACAGCCAATTGAACAAAAACATTCCGCCTATAAAATCCCAAAACTTCATAATCAATACTTTTTCAACTATGTGGCAAAGTTAAGCAAAAGTATTGGCATACAAAAACCCGGCAGCGAAAAAAAGCGCAGGTCAGGCGGTTGCACGGTTGGCCATGTCCTCCCCGGCACGGCGTTCACGGCGAGCTTGGAGATGATAGTTGATGGTCGCAACGACTATCGACGATATCGGCGAAAGGATATTGAACAGGCAAAACGGCAGGTAGGCGACCGTAGCAACACCAAGCACGGCGCTCTGCGTCACACCGCACGAGTTCCACGGTATCAGCACCGAGGTGACAGGCACCGAGTCCTGGATAGTGCGTCCGAGCAGTCGTGGCTCGAGTCCGGCTCGTTTGTATACGTTTTTAAATATACTGCCACCGATGATAATCGAGACATACTGGTCGGCTGTCAAGGCGTTCAGTGTTACACCCGTAGCCACCGTTGTACCTACTATCGAGTGACGACGATTCAGGCGCTCGGCCATCGAGCGTGTCAACCGTTCGAGGAATCCGCTGCCAATCATAGCACCGCCAAAAACCATTGCGCCCATAATAAGCAGCATGGTGGGTATCATGCCGACAATACCGCCGGTCGATGCCAGTGCATCGACTGACTCATAGCCCGATGTCGGCGATGCACCCTCAAAGAGGACGTCAGCGACGCTGACAATACCATTCCATACGCCGTCGATGCCAAGCTGAGCACAGATGCCGGGCTGAAGCACAACGATGCCGACCACGCCGGCCACCGTGCTGAGTGCAAGCGTTATCAGTGTCGGTACGCGGAGCACAATGAGCAGAAAAGTTATGCCCGGGATAAGTAGCACCCACGGTGTCAGGTTAAAAGTACGGCCCAGGGCTGCAACCATTTCGGTTGATTCGCCGTCGGTAAGCCCGTCGTGGCCTATGCCTAAGAGTGCAAAGATTATCAGTGCAACGACGAAGGCCGGGATTGTCGTCACGACCATGTGGCGTATAAGCGTAAAAATCTCGACGCCTGTTGTTGCCGAGGCGATGACTGTCGTGTCGCTCAGTGGCGAGAATTTGTCGCCGAAGTATGCACCCGATATTATAGCGCCCGCTGTCCATGCCGTGTCGTATCCGAATACGGACCCGATGCCTAAAAAGGCAACCCCCACGGTTGCTATCGTTGTCCACGATGAGCCTGTCAAAGACGACACGATGGCACACGACAAACACGTCAAGGCCAGGTAAAACGTCGGATTAAGCACACCTATGCCCGTCTCGACAAGGAATGGCACAACACCGCTGAGCATCCACGTTGTCGACACCGTGGCTATCAATGCCAAAAGCGGCAGACAAGGTATCATCTGTCGCGCACTGCGCATCAAACCGGCCATGAGGCGACGTCGTCGGACGCCATATATCCACGTGGCCATACCGGCCGCAACCATTCCCGACCCTAACAGCGCATACATGCTGTAGTCGTTCACGGCGCCTGCTCCGGCTGTGACAATGATGGTTACTAACGAGCCTAAAAGAAGTATAACGGGGATCGCAGCTGCCCATACCGATGGTGTAGTCGAGGCTGTCCCCACGGGTGTGTTTATGTTTGCCAATTTACTTGTACCTGATTGATTTATTGATATAACCTACAACGCCTTTTTTCGGGGCGCATCAAATAAAATAACGGCGTTCGGGCTGCTTTATTGCCTCCCGAACGCCGCTCACTATGTTTTTATGTTATTTAGAACGCGGTCAGTGCCAGGTCGGTTAACCATATCCACAGGGGACAGAAGCCGATAAAGAGGATTACTGACAGGGTCAGTGACGAGGTACCCGTCGCTACATAGGTGTCGTTTTCGTCGGCGATAATGATGCCCGAGAAGGCAGGGGGCAGTGCGCCGGCAACGACAAGCATCTTAAGATTGAAGGGGTCCATCTTAAATACCAAACCGAGGACAAGGAGTACGGCGGGCATAAGTACCATCTTCATGATGGAGCCGAGGATAGCCTGCCAGTTGAGTTGGAACTTGATAGCCGACAGTGTGATACCGGCCGAGAATACTGCCAACGATGCGTTAGCGCCCTTGATGAGGTCGAACGACGGACTCATCCATTTAGGCCAGGGTATACCGACAACTACCCAAACAACAGCAAGGATAGGCGCCCACGCAACAGGCTGGGCCAGGGCATGCAGCACCGGTTTCCATGCACTCTGTTTTTTAGTCGAGCCGGGGTTCTGCTTCTCGAGCGAGGCATTCATCAACGACAGTCCGACGGGGATACCGACAGCGTTAACAACGATACCTACAATGGCGACCACCAGGGCTACTGAGGCGTTCGTACCGAAGATAGGTTCGAGAACCGCAAAACCCAGAAAGCCGATTGTGGGCGAGCCGCTAATCAAGGCCGACACGGCTGCATCGGCGCCGGTGTTCTGTTTAAAGCAGTATTTAAACACAAAGTAAACCAACATAAAGCAGGCCATGATGCCGACAAGCGATATTATCGACAGTTTAAGGTCGTGGGCAAGCATCGACCGGGTCGACTGTACAATCGACACAAATAAGGCGGCCGGCAATGCAAAGTCGAGCACTACCTTGTTGAATTTTTTTGCATCCGCTCCGCTGAATGCGCCCTTTTTGCCCGATATATAACCGGCAAGCATCACCACGATGATAGGGACAATCGCGTATAGGATGATATGATCCATATTAGACATAATGGTAGCGAAATTAGGTGAGGTGGATAAATGGGATGGATGATGTTTAAAACCGATGCCGACACGCAGTCAGCGTGCCGACATCGTGTTTTCGATTCTGAATTAAACAGTGATGGGGATAAGTGGTTCGGGGTTCAGGTAGCCGATGTGGCCGCTTTCTTTGCCCGAGTCGCCGGCAAGCTGTACGTCGATAAGCGATGGTTTGCCCGATGCAATAGCAGTTTCGAGAGCGGTTGCATATTCCTCGGGGGTCGTCACGTAGTAACCTACACCGCCAAAGGCTTCCATCATCTTGTCGTAGCGTGCACGCAGGTTAAGGGTAGTCGGGGCGGGGTCACCGTCGTTGCTGAGGTTTACGCCGATATTGTTGTATATACCGCCGTTGTTGAATACGCACACGGTGATAGGCAGATTGAATCGAGTCATCGTGCTGACTTCCATGCCCGAGAAACCGAAGGCCGAGTCGCCTTGGATGGTAACAACGGGACCACCCGTAGCGATTGCAGCACCGATAGCCGATCCGGCGCCCATACCCATGATAGCCCATGTTGCGCAGTCGATACGGTGACGCGGCTGCATCATATCGATGGCGTCGCGCGTATCGTCAAGGGTGTTTGCACCTTCGTTGATAAGGGTCACTTCGGGGTGTTTGGCAAGGACGGCGCGAGCAGCGCGCAGCGCCGACCAGTGGGTCATTGGCGAGGGGTTGGGAGCCAGTTTGGCTTCGATGTACTTGTTGGCTTCGACGGTATGGGCTTGTAGGGCAGGTACCCATTTGGGGTCGATGGACATCTTGTAGTTGGGCAGCTCGGCAAGCATCATGTCGAGGGTTGCGCCGAGGTCGCCGACGACCGGTGCTGCGATGGGTTGGTTGCAGTCTATCTCGGTAGGTTCGATGTCGAGTTGGATATATTTGTTATCTTTGTTCCACTTGCCGTGACCGCGCGAGAGCAGCCAGTTTAGTCGAGCGCCGACAAGTACAACGACGTCGGCCTCCTCCATAATCATCGAGCGGCACGACAAAGCTGACAGGGGGTGATTGTCGGGCATCAGTCCCTTGGCCATCGACATGGGGTAGAAGGGTATTCCGGTTTTTTCGATGAGCTGTTTGATTTTGTCGTCGTTTTGGCTGTAAGCAGCGCCTTTGCCAAGAAGGAATACCGGTTTTTTGGCCGAAGCAAGCAGTTCCATGGCACGTTTAACGGCATCGGGTGCAGGATAAACAGGCGAAGCGGGGTCGACGGGCTCAAACTGGAGTTTGGCAGCCTCGGCCTTGGGTATGATACCGCCCATGGCGGGCACGGTCATGTCGAGGTAGACACCGCCGGGGCGTCCCGAGATGGCAGCGCGTACGGCACGTGCTACGCCCAGGGGTATATCCTGAGGACGATTGACGCGATATGCGGCTTTTACCCAGGGTTTTGCAAACGCGAGTTGGTCCAGTCCTTCGTAGGTGCCTTGTTCGAGGTCGACGGCTACGCGGTCCGACGAACCCGATATCTGAATCATGGGGTAGCAGTTGACGTTTGCGTTTATTGTCGCTGTCAACCCGTTCATAAAGCCTAACGACGACACTGTCAGCAGCACGCCCGGTTTCTTTGTCAGGTAGCCGTATGTGGCGGCAGCCATACCGGCCTGCTGCTCAAAGCGGAATGATATAAAACGGATGCCGACTTTTTGGCAAATGTAGGCCACCTCGGTAACAGGGATGCCGACAAGACCGAAAATAACCTCGACACCGTTAGCTTTCAGTGCGTTAGCCAGTACGTACATACCGGTCATATCCACCTCGGGATTGGGTGTGGCAGGCACGGGAGCAGCAGCCGGGGTCGCGGGTTTTGTTGTATTATCCATAATATGATTTAGCGATTATATAGGTTTGAATTAAATAATGAGATGAATCGCGATATATCCCGATGCAACAGGATGAATCGGGATATATCACGATGAAACGGGATGAATCCCGATGAATTTTTACATTTTGCCGTCGGCAAGGGGTTGTGTCGTGCCGTTTTTAGCAAATTCGGCCTGCTGCTCGGGTGTGTAGCCAAGCGCAGTAAGCACTTCTTCGTTGTTGCCGCCCAGGGTAGGACACGGTCCGTAGGTAGGCTGGAAGCTCGAGATGGTGAAAGGTACACCGACTGTAACAAACGTACCGACTTTGCCGCCTTGGTCAATCTTGACAAGGGTGTTGCCGTCGTAGTTGTTGGGGTCGGTCATGATTTCCTTGGTGTTGAGCACAGGTGCTACAGGTACACCGAATTTCGACAGGTTGGCTGTGACTTCGAATTTAGTTTTGTCGATACAGTAGGACTGGATACGTGCCCAGACTTCTTGTTTGTGACGGTCGCGGGCATCGGCGGTGTTGAAGTCGGGGTTGGTAAGCCAATCCTCGAAACCGAGTGCCTGGCAAGCTTTTTCGAAGTCTTTAGCGCCACGCTGAAGGATGACGTAAACGTATGCGTTGGGGTCGGTCTCCCAGCCTTTACATTTGTAGGTCCAGCCGAGCACGCCCGAACCTTCCTGGTTGCCCGAGCGGGGCACGCAGTCACCGAATTTGCCGTTGGGATACTGCGGGAACTGTGTCAGATAGCCGATGCTGTCGAGTGTCAGCTGGTCACGTGTCTTGATACGGCAGAGGTTAAGACATGCATTGTGCATCGACTGATATACATAGCAGCCTTCGCCGGTGCGTTCGCGCTGAGCAAGGGCGGCCAACAGTCCGATTGCAAGGTGCATACCGGTATTCGAGTCACCCAGTGCGGCGCCCGACTGTGTGGGGATATTGTATTCGCCTTCGTACCATCCGGTGGTCGAGGCTGCGCCGGCGGTTACCTGTGCTACGGGCTCGTAAGCCTTAAGGTCTTTGTACTGCGATGCTGTGGGGAAACCCTTGATTGTACCATAGATACAACGGGGATTCAGAGCGTGTACGGCTTCCCAGCTGAAACCGAGTTTGTCCATGGCACCCGGGTGGAGGTTTTCGATAAAGATATCGGCTTCCTTGATGAGCTTTGTCAGGATTTCCTTGCCGTCGGGGGTTGCGGCATCCAAGCGAGCGATTTCTTGTCGCAGTTGAGCTGCAGGAAGTAGTAGCTGGGGCAGTCGGGGTCGAACTGAAGTTCTTTACGGGTAGCGTCGCCGCTGCCGGGACGTTCAATTTTGATTACATCGGCGCCGAGCCATGCAAGCAGCTGTGTACACGAAGGGCCTGATTGAACGGCCGTGAAGTCAACAATTTTGATACCTGCCAAAGGAGCTGTGTTTTGTGCCATAGTGTTATGTAGGTTTAATCTTTATGCCGCGCTGCCTGGGGCCGGGGTGCAGACAAGGCGCAATGCCCGGCACGACGCCGCGACGCATGTTAGTTAAGTAATTCGTGTTTCAATTAAAACATTCCCTTTCTCCAAAATGTTCGTCAGCCTCCACCAACATTGATTTGGGGTTTTCGGTAAAAATCAGTAATTTTGCAAGTTATTTGGTGCGTAGTTGCCGTCTTTGTCCCGTAAAGGGCGCACGCGCTACCGGCCAATCAATTTTCAATCGAATTTTTTACAAACTATTCACATATTCAAAAATGTTGACAGCCAAAGAAATACGCGACTCCTTCAAGGAGTTTTTTAAATCGAAAGGTCACGTCATCGTGCCTTCGGCACCGATGGTCATCAAGGATGACCCTACGCTGATGTTTACCAATGCCGGTATGAACCAGTTCAAGGATATTATTTTCGGCAACAAAGCGGCCAGAAATACCCGCGTGGCCGACAGTCAGAAATGTCTGCGCGTGAGCGGCAAGCACAACGACCTTGAGGAGGTGGGTATGGACACCTACCACCACACCATGTTTGAGATGCTCGGCAACTGGTCGTTCGGCGACTATTTCAAAGAGGAAGCCATCGACTGGGCCTGGGAGTATCTTGTCGACGTTCTCGGCCTCGACCCCAACCGTCTGTATGCCACCGTTTTCGAGGGCTATGCCCCCGAAGGCCTTACACGCGACGACGAGGCTGCCCACATCTGGGAAAAACATCTGCCCGTCGACCATATCATCAACGGCAACAAACACGACAACTTTTGGGAAATGGGCGACACCGGTCCCTGCGGCCCCTGCTCGGAGATTCACATCGACCTTCGCAGCGACGAGGAACGCGCCGCCATCCCCGGTGCCGAGTTGGTAAATAAAGACAACCCCCAGGTGATCGAAATCTGGAACCTCGTCTTCATGCAGTATAACCGCAAAGCCGACGGCAGCCTCGAGCCCCTCCCCGCAAGAGTCATCGACACCGGCATGGGCTTTGAACGCCTCTGCATGGCTCTCCAGGGCAAAAAATCGAACTACGACACCGACGTATTTACTCCGCTTATCAACAAGATAGCCGACCTGTCGGGTAAAAAATACGGCGAGGACCACAAAGTCGACATCGCCATGCGCGTCATTGCCGACCATGTTCGTACAATCGCCTTCTCGATTGCCGACAGCCAGCTGCCCGGCAATGCAAAAGCCGGCTACGTTATCCGCCGCATCCTGCGCCGCGCTGTCCGTTATGCATACACCTTCCTCGGTCAAAAAGAGGCGTTTATGTACCGCCTTGTCGACACTCTCATCGCTTCGATGGGCGAGGCCTATCCCGAGCTGCCCGCTCAGCGCGAGCTCATCATGAAGGTCATCAAGGAGGAGGAGGACGCCTTCCTGCGCACCCTCGACAAGGGTATCGCCATGCTCGAAGGCGCAATCGCTTCGGCACGCAAAGCAGGCAAAACCGAGATCTCGGGCAAGGAAGCCTTCACGCTCTACGACACATACGGATTCCCCCTCGACCTTACCGAACTCATCCTCAAGGAAAACGGCATGACAATGGACCAGGACGGTTTCGACGTCGAGATGCAAGCCCAAAAAACACGCGCCCGCAATGCCGCCGCTGTCGAGGCTACCGACTGGGTTGTTGTCAACGAGCTCCCCGACCAGGAATTTGTCGGATACGACAAAACAGAAGCCGAAACTCAGATTGCCCGCTACCGCCACGTTAAACAGAAAAACCGCGAGTACTACCAGGTTATCCTCGGCGTCACTCCCTTCTATGCCGAAATGGGCGGCCAGGTCGGTGACCGCGGTTACCTCGAAGACACCGCCACCGGCGAGCGCATCGAGATATACGACACTAAACGCGAAAACGGCATCGGCGTACACCTCGTCGCCAAAATGCCCGCAAACCCGGCATCGACATTCCGTGCCGTCATCGACACCGAAGCACGCAACGCCACCGCTGCCAACCATACTGCCACTCACCTTCTGCACCAAGCCCTGCGCGAGGTGCTCGGCACGCACGTCGAACAGCGCGGCTCGTTCGTATCGCCCGAGATTCTGCGTTTCGACTTCAGCCATTTCCAAAAGGTTACGCCCGAGGAACTTCGCCGTGTCGAACGCCTCGCCAACAAGCGCGTGCGCATGGCAATTGCTCGCGACGAACACCGCAACGTGCCCATCGAACGTGCTCGCGAACTCGGTGCTATGGCCCTGTTCGGCGAAAAATACGGTGACGAGGTTCGCGTTATCCGCTACGGCGACTCGATTGAGCTCTGCGGTGGTACACACGTCGAAAATACCGGCAATATCGGTATGATAAAGATTCTGTCCGAGAGCTCGATAGCATCGGGCATACGCCGTATCGAAGCTGTCACCGGCGCTCGCGTCGAAGACATGATTGATGAAGCCACCGACACCGTACACCAAATTTCGGCAATGTTCAACAATGCTCCCAACGTTCTCCAGGCTCTCCGCAAAGCCATCGACGAGAACGCTGCCCTCAAAAAAGAGATACAGGAGGCCATGCTCGAGCGTGCAAACGCCCTGACAGCGACCCTCATCGAAAAGAGCACCGTCATCAACGGTATGCGCCTTGTGTCGCTTGGCGGTATACGCGTGCCCGACATGGTAAAGACAATAGCTATGAACGTGCGTCGCGACAGTCCCGAAAAGACAATTTTCGTGGCCACCACCAAGGACAACGCCGGCAAACCGCTCATCACCGTGGCTCTCACCGACGACCTCGTAGCTACAGGAATGAACGCAGCCGCCCTTGCTCGTAGCGGCGCAAAAGCCATCAAAGGCGGTGGCGGCGGTCAACCCGGATTTGCCCAGGCCGGCGGTAAAGATGCCGAAGGCCTTTCCGCAGCCTACGACATCATCATCGACGAACTCAAAAAACACTAACCTCTTTAGTTTAGTAGTTTAGTAGTTTAAGCGTTTAGTAAAAAACATAAAATAAAAATGAAACTGATAGCAAAACTCTCCGCAGCCGCCGTTGCCGTCATGGCAATGTCGGCATCGTCGTGCTCGTGCAACGGGGACCACAATTACGCCCCCGCCGACAACTCGAGTACGCCCGTTGCCATCGAAAACATCATGACACGCACATCGGTGCGCCAGTACACAGGCAAGGAAATCCCCGCCGACACGGTCGACATTCTTCTCAAAGCCGCTATGGCCGCTCCGACAGCCGTCAACACCCAGCCCTGGCATTTTGTCGTTGTTAAATCCAAGGACAAACGCGATGCCATCGCATCGGTCAGCCCTCAAATCGGCGACAAGGTCAAGACTGCCGGTGCCGTCATCGTTGTGTGTGGCGACTCTAACCGATTCTTTAAGGACCAACCCGAGTACTGGGTGCAGGATTGCTCGGCCGCAACAGAGAACCTTCTCCTTGCCGCAAACGCCTGCCGTCTCGGTGCCGTTTGGTGCGGTATCTATCCCGACGCTGAGCGCGTAGCCGCCCTGCGTGCCGCCCTCGGCCTGCCCGAAAACCTCATCCCCCTCAACGTTGTCCCCGTGGGCTATCCCGACGCTGTCAACAACCCCAAAGACAAATGGGACCCCGCTAAAGTCACCCAAATCTAAAGCCCCTCCCTCCCAAAAAGACGGACGCCGAAAACATCGTTTTCGGCGTCCGTCTTTTTTAATTAAAAATTAAAAAATAAAAATTAAGATCTTCAGGGTTTCGAGCTGCGACTTTCCATAGCCCTCCCCTTGCGGGGAGGGTTGGAGAGGCAAAAACAGCGTGGGCGTTTTGGTGTTGTGTGAGCGCACGAAGGCCAACTTTCCCTGCCCGAGGGTGCTCTCCTTTGCTATTACAGCTGTGTGAGCGCAGAAGCGCGAAGGCCAACGTTCCCTGCCTCTGTTCTCAGTTCTCTTTTACCGTGGTCAGTCCTCTCAAAAGGTATTACAGCTGTGTGAGCGCGGAAGCGCGAAGGCTCTCCTCACAATTCGATTAGTACCAGTCGACGCCGTTGCGCAGCGACGAACGTTTGTCGTACTTCAGATCGGAGAGCATCGACGAATTTACGCCGATATGGAAGTTGTAACTTTTGTACGGGCCGACGGGTACAAAGCTGGCTCGCATCGTGAAGCAGTGCAGATTTCGGCTGATGTTACAGTTCATATAGGCGAGCTTCTTAGTATCGAAATTATATGACGCCGAGAACGAGAACTGCCAGTTTTTTGTCGGGCGGATATTACCCGATAACGACAGATTCTGGGTAATTCGGCCATTGTACTCCATCTTGCGCTTGTTAAACGAGCCATAGCCATAGCTGACCGAGTAGTTCAGCGTGAGGCTCCACGGAATCTCCCACTTGGCATAGCCGTCGGCATCGAGCGACAGGTCGCCCGAGTCGTTTTGCTGATCCTCCATGTCGCGGTTGTATTGGTCGCCCGAGCGGTTTGCGTTGTCATTGTCACTGTCGCCCTTGTCGTCCTTCTTTTTGCGGCGGAAGGTGTCATTATTAAATGTATAGGAGAACGACGTACCCGTCGACGACAGGCGACCTAAGCCTTTGCCGGCCTTGAAACGCGGAATATTTACGCGCACGGGGGTGCCGTATTCGTTGAGCTGGTAAGTATAGACATCCCAAACGGCCGACAAGTTAAGATTGAAACCCTTTGTCAGTCGCAGCAGTATCGATGTGTTGATATTCGACCAATTCAGCGAGTCGGCGGCAAAGTTGTAGCTTTGGCTTACGGTGAAGTTTTCGATAAGCGAGATTTTCTTTTCGCCGGTCGAGTCGTTGTCGCTCTTCACCTTTGCTTCGATGTTATTCGACAGCGAGACGTTCAGCGACCCCTGTTTGCCCATACCCGGCACGCCGTAGAGCGCATTGGGGAACATCGAGTAGGTTTGACGTCGAATCTTGCCGTCTGACTCGGGACGGTCGTATGCGCCGTAGTACCCGAAGAACGACGACCCGAAGTCGGGCGCACCGCTAAACGACACTGAAGGCGTCATCACCCAGCGTATCATCTTGAGTTTGTCGCCCAAAAACGGCAGCGGCTGGAAAAAGCCGTATATCTTGGTATCCATACCAATCGAGGCATTGAAATCCCAAACGTTGTAAAAACTGTAGGTCGTGTCGCACACCTCGGCGGCCGCGTTGGGGTCCCACTGACGGCGTACCTTCTGTGTATACATTCGGTCGGTGATGTTTACCGATGGCGTGACATTGAAATACTTAAAGACGCTGAAGGTAGCCGAGATGGGGATGTTGTGCTTCATGGCGTTGCGCCAGTCCTTTATAAGACTTTTTTTGAAGAACACATTTTGCTTGGCCGTCAACGAGTTTTGGAGTTGGCCCGAGTAGGAGAGTTTGATTTTTTCGTACCAGCGCTCAGCGCCGACAGCGTGTTTGCGTTTAAAGGGATAAACCTGACTGAGGCTGACGTTTACGTTGGGGAAGCTGACCGATATAGTCGAGTCCTGGGTGCGCTGCGAAAGGTTCATCGATGTCGACAGCGACCATTTCGAGTTGGGGAATCGGTAGGTCATATTGATTGCCGACGACTTGGTGTTTTCGGTAAACGCATCCGAGTAGTAGGCATTGAGGTCGTTTCGGGTATATCCGCTGGTGGTGAAGTTTACCGACGCCGAGAGGCTCATCGACGGGTTGGCCTTCGAATCCTGGGCGTGGCTCCAAAGCACCTGGAAGTTAGTCTGTTTCGAGTAGTCGGGCATACCCTTGTCGCCCAAGATGGTTTTCAAGTAGTTTATCGAAAAGTTACCCGAAAATTTGTATCGTTTGGCATACGTCGACTGTGCAGCCAGGCCCCACGAGCCCTTTGTGTATATCTGACCGGTCAGCGCAAGGTCGATATTGTCGCTGATAGCTAAGTAGTAACCGCCGTCCGAAAGATAAAAACCGCGGTTGTAGTCATCGCCGAAAGTCGGCACGAGGATACCCGACTGATACGAGTCGCTGAACGGAAAATATCCGAAGGGCAACGCCAATGGCAGGGGCAAACCGGCCAACACCATATATGTCGGACCGGTAACAACGTTTTTGCCCGGTGTCATCTTACCCTTGGTAATCTGGAAGTAGAAGTGGGGACACTCGTGGTCGTCGCAGGTGGTGTACTTACCGTTTTCGAAGTAGTAGGTGTCGTCCTCGGCTTTTTTGGCCGTTCCGCCATGCAAAAAGCCCTCACCCTGTTGGGTGATGACATCGTGGATTATACCTTTGCCCGATTTGAAATTGTATCGCATCGTGTTGGCCTCGTAGTCGGTACCGGCCTCGTTAAAGACAGGGCGGCCAATTGGATTACCCGCCGTGTCGGTCTCGCCGACGGCATAGACAGTGTTGTCGCGCAAGCTCATTTCGATGCGCTGGGCATCGAGGGCAATCTCGCCGTATTTAACACTGCTGCTGCCAAACATATAAGCCGAGTCGCGGCCAACAAGAATCATCGAGTCGGTCGAGTTGAAGGCCACGGGGTTGTCGAGGTCGACCTTGCGGCGTACAATGCGCGAGGGGCGGGAGGCAACACTGTCATTGCTCGCCGTATCAGGGAGTTCGGGCGCAAGCACCCGACCGTGGCGAGCCGGCAAACTGAGGTGCGAGTCGACAGCCATCGTATCCGAGGCCACACTATCGGCACGGACTGCGGGGTCGACATCGGGGTCCGAGGCCCATACGGCACAAATCGGTGCCATAACAACCAAACCAAGCATCACAATCAGGGCGCGACGCATACCGCGGACTGCCCCAACGTTGCTACGCGGGGTCGACTTATCTTGAGCTGTAAAAATGCGGCGGTTCACTATGATGGTTGGTTAATTACTGATTCTCAAACTATTGCGCATCGAATTGACACGCTGAGCACCCACAGCTCATCAAAAATCAAGCCGAGTACTCAATATCAAGGTACAAAAATACAAAAAACTTTGAAACCGCGCCCCCTTTTGACCCATTTTTAACGCATGGGCGATGGCGTTTACGATTTTGTTTTGTATCTTTGCAACGAAATTATGAAAACAGTCGAAGCATATACCCCCGAGATGGAGCGCGAGTGGAACGACCATGTGGCCACGAGCCGCAACGGCACGTTCCTCCTCGACCGCCGTTATATGGACTATCATGCCGACCGTTTTTGTGATGCTTCGATGGTTGCACGCGACGACCACGGCCGTCTTTTGGCCTTGCTGCCGGCATGCCGCGAGGGGGATACCGTCTACTCGCACCGGGGGCTGACCTACGGAGGCTGGGTCGTGGCTCACCGCCGCTGTGATGCCCTCGACATGCTCGAGATATGGGACGCGATGACCGACCGCCTACGTGCCGACGGGGTCAAACACCTTATATATAAGCCCGTGCCCCATATCTACCACCGCGCACCGGCCGAGGAGGACATCTACGCCGCCGTGCGATCTGGTGCACAACTGTCATCGACCCTTATATCGAGTGTCATCGACCTTACCGACCCCATACCGATGGACCAAGGGTCGCGCCAGCGTGCACGCCGCGCTCTGGACAGCGGGCTGACATTCGGAGCATCGACCGACTGGGAGGGATTTTGGCAGGTACTTACGCAGTTACTTGCCACCCGCTACGGCTCGAGCCCGGTTCACAACCTCGACGAGATACGCCTGTTGGCCGGTCGCTTTCCCAACAATATCAAGCTGTTTACAGTCACTGACGAGGGCGAAATCCTTGCCGGCGTAGTCGTTTACATCACCGACACAACCGTCCACAGCCAATACACCGCCGCATCGCCGCGCGGCAAGGAGCTCTCGGTCCTTCCCGGGCTGTATCGTTATATAATGGATGCCTTTAGTGGCACCGAGCAGCGATGGTTCGACTTCGGTACATCCAACGAGGACGGAGGCCGCGAGGTCAATGCCGGCCTCCTGCGCCAAAAATGCAGCTACGGCGGCCGCGCCGTCGTCTACCCCACCCTGACCCTCGACCTGTAGCGCACCTTAATAGTTTAATAGTTTAGTAGTTTAATTTTTGCTTCGCCGACACACAGCACCAAAACGACCACGCCACGGCCGGTCTCTCCCATCACGCCTTTATTTGTTCAGCGAACGAGCTTTAGCTCGACCGTCAGTATTCGCAGGCCGGAGGCCTACGTTCCCAGCCAGCCTCTCGACTTTCTGTCTGATAAAATTGAAGATTTTTGGGGTTTGACAAAGGGTATTTCGCATTTCTTTTGTACTTTTGTACCTTGAAAGGACTATGTAAAACCCGGCAGGGGCGATCGCCGTCAGCGAAACGCTCCGTTTCGGTGTATATTGTCCGTATTAACAAGCATTTAATCAATCAGTTAATAAACACTGTCAGTTTTGGAAACAAAGTACATCTTCGTGACGGGCGGCGTGGTGTCGTCGCTCGGAAAAGGTATCATTTCGTCATCGTTGGCCTGTCTGCTCAAGGCGCGGGGATATCGGGTTACCATCCAGAAGTTCGACCCCTACATCAACATCGACCCGGGCACGCTCAACCCCTACGAGCACGGCGAGTGCTATGTCACCGTCGACGGCCACGAGGCCGACCTTGACTTGGGTCACTACGAACGATTTACCGACATCCACACAACGCGTGCAAACAACGTCACCACCGGCCGTGTATATCAAAGCGTTATCAAAAAGGAGCGCGAAGGTGTCTATCTTGGCAAAACCGTCCAGATTATTCCTCATATCACCGACGAGATTAAACGCAACGTCAAAGCCCTTGGCAATACCGGCCGTTTTGACTTTGTCATCACTGAAATCGGCGGCACCGTGGGCGACATCGAGAGCCTGCCCTACCTCGAAAGCGTACGTCAGCTGCGCTGGGAACTGGGCAAAAACGCAGTCTGCATTCATCTTACATACGTACCCTACATCCGTGCTGCCAAAGAGCTGAAAACCAAACCGACCCAGCACTCGGTCAAACAGCTTCAGGAGGTCGGTATACAGCCCGATATCCTTGTTCTGCGCACCGAAAAAGAGATTGGGCCGGATATGCGTAAAAAAATTGCGCAGTTCTGCAACGTCGACTTCGACGCCGTTGTTCAGTCGGTCGACATGCCGTCGATTTACGAGGTACCCGTGTCGATGCACCGTCAGCACCTCGACGAAATCGTACTGCGCAAAACCGAAACACCCATCGAAGGCGAACCCCACATGCAACCCTGGCTCGACTTCCTGGGCCGCATGAAATCGGCCACCGAGACCGTCACAATCGGTCTTGTAGGTAAATACGTCGAGCTCCAGGACGCTTACAAATCGATCAACGAGGCACTTTTCCAGTCGGCAACATACAACGACCACCGTCTTAACCTTGTACACATCCACAGCGAAAAGCTCACCGATGCAAACGTCGACGAAAAGCTGCGCGACATGGACGGTGTAATCATTGCCCCGGGATTCGGCCAGCGTGGCATCGAGGGCAAGTTCACGGCCTTGAAATGGTGTCGCGACCACGACGTGCCCACCTTCGGCATCTGCCTGGGCATGCAGTGCATGGTCATCGAGTTTGCCCGCAACGTGCTGGGCCTTGCAGAGGCCAACTCGACCGAGATGGACCCCAACACGCCCGACAACGTCATCGACCTGATGGAGGACCAGAAGAGCATCACAACATGGGCGGCACAATGCGCCTCGGTGCATACAACTGCGCACTGCGTCCCGGCTCGCGCACCGCTCAGGCTTACGGCCGCACCGAGGTGAGCGAACGTCATCGTCACCGTTTCGAATTTAACGACCAATACCGCGAACGCTTTGAGCAGGCCGGTATGGCATGTGTGGGCGAAAACCCCGACACACACCTTGTCGAGGTTGTCGAGATACCGGAAAAACGCTGGTTCATCGGCACTCAGTATCACCCTGAGTACCAATCGACCGTGCTGTCGCCCAACCCCATCTTCGTATCGTTTGTCAAAGCCGCCATCGCCTACAAGGACATCAAAACGATGAGCGACGCCGCCAAATAAACCCGATTTTTGAAACCTAAACGTATATAATTTTTTCCACATAACCGACAATGGATAAAAATACTCTACTCGGTGTCGTGCTTATGGTACTGGTCTTCTTCGGATTTATGTACTGTAACCGTCCCGACTCCCAAACCGAAGAACAGGAAACACCCGAGCAGGTTGCTGCCCGTCAAGCCGACGAGCAGCGAGCCAAGGCCCAAACCGACTCCTTGGCACTCGCCGAGTTGAACCCGGCACGCAAAGCCGAAATTGCCAAACAAGTGTCGAGTTACGGCACCAAAGCCGGCGACGTTACCCGCCTGACCGTAGGCAGCCTCGACCTGACCGTATCGAACGACTCGAACGCCACCTTGGGCGGAACAGTGACAGTCGACAAAACGGCCGTGCCCGTCGCTGCCATCTTCGACAAAAACGACACTACCATAACCGACCGCCAGCGCCTTGCAGCCAAGGGCTCGCTCGACAAAGTGCTGATGCGCTACCTGCGCTATGACGGTCTGACTCAGAATCTCGACGGTGACCCAACACCCGTCACCCTTCGAAACTCGAAAATCGCCGTCACCTTCGACCCCCGCGGTGCTCGCATGGTCCGCGCCGTCCTCAGCGACTACACTACCGAACTCGGCAGCGACCCGCGTCCCATCGAACTCTTTACGCCCGAAACTTCGAACTACGAGTTCATCGTCAACGCTAAAGGTCAGTATATCAACACAAACTATCTGTATTTTAAACCGACCGTAAACGCCGACTCGACAGCCGTGACAATGCGAATCGACGGCCGCGAGGGCGCCTACATGGAATTTGTCTACTCGCTCGTCCCAGACCAGTACATTGTCAAACTCGATGTACGTCAGCACAATATGGACAAAATACTTGGCAACACCGTCACCTCGATGAACTTTAACTGGGACTACGAGATGCCCCGCTACGAAAAAGGTCGCACCTTTGAGGAACGCAACTCGGCCATATACTATAAAACCCTTGACGACACCCCCGACAACCTCGACGCCATGGACGGCGAAACCGAGACCGTCAACGGCGCTATCCAATGGGTGGCATTCAAAAACCAATTCTTCTCGACCGTCGTCATCCCGCGCTGCAAATTTAACTCGGCCGAGATGTCGTCCAAACCCGTCAAACGTGACTCAGCCCTGGGCGATTCCTACATCAAGTCGATGGGCATCGCAACATCGTTCGACTACTCGGCAAGCGCTGACGAGGCCTTTGCCTTCGACTTCTACCTTGGTCCCAACAGCTACCCGGGTCTTGGCAAAGTCAGCGACCTGCTCGAACAAAACGACGAGGACCTCGACCTGCAAAAACTCGTTCCCCTGGGTTGGGGTATCTTCGGTTGGATAAACCGTTTCGTAGTTATTCCCATCTTCAACTTTCTGGGTTCGTTCATCGGCTCGTACGGCATCATCATTTTGATTTTGACTCTCATCATCAAGATGATACTCTTCCCCTTCACCTACAAGAGCTACATGTCGCAGGCCAAGATGCGCGTGCTTGCCCCCGAAATCAAGGAGATCAACGAGAAATATCCCGGCCAGGAGAACGCCATGAAGCGTCAGCAGGAGACAATGGCACTGTACAGCCGCGCCGGCGCCAGCCCCTTCTCGGGATGCTTGCCCATGCTGCTGCAGATGCCCGTGCTGATTGCACTGTTCTCCTTCTTCCCCTCTGCCATAGAGCTGCGCGGACAGTCTTTCCTCTGGGCGCATGACCTTTCTGCACCTGACTACATCTGCACACTGCCCTTCTCAATCCCCTTCTACGGCAACCATGTGAGCCTCTTCTGCTTGCTTATGACCGTCACCAACATCATCTCGACACGAATCATGATGCAAAACCAGCCCAACACCGGCATGGGCGGCATGAAGTGGATGACCTACCTGATGCCCATCATGTTCCTGTTCTTCTTCAACGACTACGCCGCCGGCTTGAGCTACTACTACTTTATCTCGCTGTTGATTACCATCATCCAAACCTACGTTTGCCGTCACATTGTTGACGAAGGTAAAGTACGTGCCCAGATGCTCGAAAACGCCAAAAAGCCCCGCAAAAAGAAAGGTTTCATGGCACGCCTCGAAGCAGCTCAAAAACGCCAGGAAGCCATGATGCGCGAGCAAGCCAAACAACGCGCAAAACGCCGCTAATCCCATCAGCGCAGTACCATAGGGAAACCCCTCCCAACCCTCCCCGCAAGGGGAGGGCCTCAAATAGTCGCAAGCCGGGGAGAGACCCCACCCAACCCTCCCCACATGGGGAGGGCTTTGCATAGTCGTAGCGCCGAGCCCCGCAGAATTTAAATTCTTAATTCTTAATTTTTATTTATTTGAACGTTTTGGTGCTGTGTGAGCGCTCAAGCGCGAAGGCTAAATCATCTAAACTACTAAACCGCCGTTAGGCCTTCGTCCCTCCTACTAAACTACTAAACTATTAAACTATTAAACTGCATATACCTTAGACCAATGAAAAAACTTTTACTCACTGCCGCAGCATCGGCCTGCATAATCGGTGCGTCGGCCACGACAGCCAACCTCCAGGGCATCACATTCCGCGTCGATACCATCAACCACTATACCGTTGGTCCCGGCCTGACACAGAGTCACCTGGTGTTCCGTGGATCGGCGTCCTACTTCGATGCATACGTCCTCGACATGAACGTTGCCGAGGCTAAAAACATGCGCGTCAAAGTCGACGTAGGTCGCGACTCGTGCAACACAGCCGAAGCCATCACCTCCATCGCCAAACGCAAAACCACACCCGACACTCAATACTTAGCCGGCATCAACGGCGACTTCTTTATCACCGCATCGTTCGCCAACCAACACGAGTTTGGCAATGCTATCCTCGGATACCCCAATATGTCGTGCGTCACGGGCGGCAAAATCGTTGCCCCCGACATGATCGACATCACCTCGCGCGAGAATGCCCTCATTGTCGGCTCGGAAGGGATGTGGATCGATGCCACCGACCTCAAATACCGCCTGCTTGACAACAGCGGCGACATCGTCGTCGATGCCACAGCCGTCAACTACCCCCGCCGCGACGAAGAAATGGTTGTATACAACTCATATATGGGTAAATACACCAAAACATCGCCTCAGGGTCGCGAAATTGTCCTGCGCCCCGCCGACGGTGCCAAATGGCGCGTAAACAAGACAGTCAAATTTGTTGTCGACGGTGATTGGCACGCCGGGCAAAGCCTTATCCCCGAGGACGGTATCGTGATTTCGTGTGGTCCGAAGTACTCGAACGACTTTATCGACGGCCTTAAAAAAGGCGACATCGTAAAACTCAAAATCGTACTCTCGCTACCGGCTTTCAATAAGTTGAAACCCGACGTACTCGAAGTCTGCGGCGGCGACGTGCGCATCCTCAAAGAGGACGTAACCACCACCGAGGCAATCCGTTGGATCAACACGCCGTCGGCCCGCTACTCACGCTCGCTGGTAGGATACAGCAAGGACCGCGACCACGTTGTTATGTGCGCCGTCGATGCCGGCAACGGCTCGACGGGCGTTACATACTTCGAAGCCGCCGACCTTATGCGTTTTCTCGGATGCTGGGACGCCCTCGACCTTGACGGTGGCGGCTCGACAGCGATATGGAGCCACTCGCACGGCATTTTCAACCATCTGCGCGACGGCAGCGAACGCGCCGTGGGCAACGGTCTGTTCTTTGTCCTCGATGCCCCCAAAGCCACCGAAGTCAAGTCGATACGCTTTGCCGACCACGCAATCACACTGCCCCGATACGGCAAGTACGAGCCCGTTGTATACGGCTACAACGAACACGGCCAGCTTGTCGACCTCGACATAAAAGACTTTACCCTCGAAGCCCCCGAAGGCCTCGGTGATGTAATCGACGAGGGTGCATCGCTGCTCGCATCGGGCGACGGAACACACCTGCTGCGTGCCCGCAAAGGTGACTTGACAGCCGATATCGTTGTCAGCGTCGACGGCTCGGTAGCCGCCGCTCCCCGCGTCGAAAAATACCTGCTCAACACCTATCATCCCTTCGAAATCGAGCTTCAAGCCCCCGTCGGCGACAAGATTATGAAGGTTGCGGCCGAAGCCTACACCTGGACCGTGGCCGACCCGTCGGTGGCCGAAGTTGACGCTCGCGGTGTCCTGACCGGACTCAAAAACGGTACCACTGTCGTAACCGGTACCCTCGGAGATACCAAAATCGAGCTGCCCGTCACCGTCGAACGTCCCGAGGCCCAATCTATCGAGCTCGTTGACAAATGGAACCCCGAAGACTGGACTTTTGCTCTGACCGGAATCAAACCCGCCACGCTGACTGCCAACGAAGACGGCGGTGCCACCATCGACTATAAAGTCACTTCGACTCGCGGTACGAGCCTGACTATCAAGAATCAGCAGCCCATCTACTCGCTCCCCGACGGATTCGCAGTCGAACTCGGCCAGGATGCAGGCCAAATCGAAAGCCTGACTCTCAACATCATCCCGGCCAATGGCAAAAACGTCGGCATCAAGTCGACAACAGCTCCCGCTGCCGGCAAGATCGAAAAAATAACCTTCGATTTGGCTTCGAACCTCGACCTCGACGACCCGGCAATCTACCCCCTGACATTCAACTCGCTCCAGATTTATGCACCTAAGAAAACCGGCACATATAAACTGAAAATCAACAGCCTGGCATCGACCTACTCGTACGTTGACCAGGGCAACGTCGACAACATCACCGTGCCCGACGTGACTGCCGAAAAACTTATCTGCACGATCGACGGCACGACTGTCAACCTGCCCTTCACGGCCGACCGCATCGACATCTTCGACGCTGCCGGTGCCCTCGTTACCGTGGCCACCAACGCCGACTCGGCATCGCTGCCCTCGGCCGGTTTCTATATCGTACGCGCAACCCTCGGCACAAAAACGCTGACGACCCGCGTCGTAATCAAATAGCTTTCGCCTAAAGTTTAATCGTTTAATCGTTTAAGGTTTTATAGAATGAATGTAGCAATCGTTGGCGCATCGGGCGCCGTCGGACACGAATTTCTTCGAGTACTTGCCGAACGTGACTTTCCTATTGACACACTCCGTCTGTTCGGGTCGAGCCGCAGCGCCGGCAGCAAGGTCAACTTTCGCGGTCGCGAATACACCATCGAACTCCTTGCCGACAATGCCGACTTTAGCGGCATCGACATCGCCTTTGTATCGGCCGGTGCCGGGGTGTCGCGTCAGTATGCCGATGTTATTACACGCCACGGTGCGCTGATGATCGACAATTCGAGCGCATTCCGCATGGACGAGGATGTGCCCCTGGTTGTGCCCGAAGTCAACGGCGACGACGCCTTCAACGCACCTCGCGGCATCATCGCCAACCCCAACTGCACCACCATCCAGATGGTCGTTGCACTTAAACCCGTCAACGACCTGTCGTCCATCCGCCGAGTACACGTCGCAACATACCAGGCTGCATCGGGCGCCGGCGCATCGGCCATGGCCGAACTCGACCAACAGCACCGCGACATAGCCGCCGGCAATCAACCCGTGACCGAGAAATTTGTTCATCAACTGGCCTTCAACGTCATCCCCCACATCGACGTGTTTACCGACAACGGATACACAAAAGAGGAGATGAAGATGTACCACGAAACAAAAAAGATTATGCATGCCCCCGACCTCGATGTCAGCGCCACGTGTGTCCGCGTACCCGTTATGCGCGCCCACAGCGAAGCTATCTGGGTCGAAACCGCCGACGAGTTGACTCTCGACGCCGTGCATAATGCCTTCGAAAACGCCGAGGGCATCGTTGTCATCGACCGTCACGAGGCCAAGGGCTACCCCATGCCCCTCGACATAGCCGGCAACGACCCCGTCTACGTTGGCCGCATACGCCGCGACCTGACAAATCCCCACGGCATATCCTTTTGGACGGTCAGCGACCAAATCAAAAAAGGCGCCGCACTCAACGCCGTCCAAATTGCCGAATACCTCATCAAAAGAATTAAAAATTAAGAATTAAGATTCTGAGGACTCTGAGAACTTTTATAAGTCTTATAAGTTTTATAGGTTTTATAAATCGCTCACAATTCTTTGCAAGCAAAGCGCTAAAGCGATGACTTGCTTCGCAAGCGCTGCGCGATGACACACCTCACAATTCACACCTCGCACCTCGCCTCTCGCCTTTACCAACTAAAATGTTCAGATTGTTGACCGACATACCTATGGTGACCCAGCCGGTGTCGATATTCCTTATCGTACTGGTGATAATCCTGCTTGCGCCCATACTGCTCAACAAGCTGAAGATACCCCACATCATCGGCATGATTGTGGCCGGCGTCGTCATCGGCCCACACGGTTTCAATATCCTCGACCGCGACTCGTCGTTTGCAATCTTTGGCCAGGTAGGGCTACTCTACCTGATGTTTTTGGCGGGACTCGAAATCGACATGTTCCACCTTAGGCTCAATATGCGCCGCGGGCTGCTGTTCGGGCTGTTGACGCTGCTATTGCCCTTGACATTAGGTGTACTCACGTCGCTGACAATCCTCGGCCTTGATTGGACAACCTCGATGCTCTTAGGGGCCATGTATGCCTCGCACACGCTGCTATCCTATCCGGTCGTGGCCCGTCTCGGCGTAACAAAAACACCGGCCGTGCTTATCTCGGTTGTCGGCACAATCATCGCCGTCATCGGCGCCCTGCTTGTGCTTGCCGGTGCGGTCAACGTCCAAAATGCAGGATACTTCGACCCCGTGTCGATGCTTCGGCTCGTAGCGATGATGATAGTCTACGTCGTGGCGATCATCCTTGTCTATCCGCGCATTACGAAATGGTTTTTCAGACGTTACGGCGAAAAGGTTACTCAGTACGTCTTTGTCCTTGCCATGGTGTTCCTATCGGCGCGGGGTGCACAACTGATCGGGCTCGAGCCCGTCCTCGGTGCCTTCCTTGCCGGATTGGTGCTTAACCGATACATACCCGCAGCTTCGCCCGTGATGGTATCCATCGAGTTTGTGGGCAACGCTCTGTTCATCCCCTACTTCCTCATCAGCGTAGGCATGATGATCAACATGCACGTCGTATTCCAGACCTCGACGCTCAAAATCGCGGCCGTCATGCTTGCCGTCGCATTCCTGAGCAAATGGCTGCCGGCGTGGATAACACAAAAGACAAACCGACTGAGCGCACCGTCGCGACGTGTCATCTTCGGTCTGACATCGGCCCACACAGCCGTTGCACTCGCCGTCGTCACCCTCGGACACAATATGGGGATGTTCGACACAACAATCCTCAATGCGACCATCACCGTCATCCTCGTCACGTGCGCCGTAGCACCGATGATAACATCGTGGGGCGCCACCCAACTCAAAATCGAAAATCTCAGCGACGAGGACAGCTCGCACGACATCATAGCCGGGTCGGGTTCACGACTCAGAGTCAACAACACCCTTATCCCGGTGGCAAACGAGACCACAGCGCGCGCCCTGGTCGAACTCGCCGTACTGATGCGCAACAACCGCGGCAAACACGACATCTACGCCCTGCACGTGCGCAGCGACAACTCGCGCAAGGCTCGCAACCTTAGCCAGGAGACACTGCGAGCCGCCGTCAACATCGGCGCTGCCGCCGACGTGCCCGTCAACACCCTCGAGCGATACGACCTCAACATCGTAACCGGTATACTCAACGCCCTCGAGGAGCGCGACATAACCGAGGTAATCCTTGGTCTGCACCGCCGCGGCTCGTTTGTCGACTCGTTCTTCGGTTCGAAAGTCGAACAACTGCTGCGCGCCACCAACAAAATGCTCATCATCACACGATGCTTCATACCGGTCAACACCGTGACGCGCATCGTCGTCCTCGTTCCGCCAAAGGCTCAGTACGAAACCGGATTCAGCCGCTGGGTACGTGCCATGGCACGGTTGACGCTTCAGCTCGGTTGCCGACTGATATTCTGCTGCCCGACTGATATACAGCCTCTTATCCGCGGTGTCCTTTATCAGGCAAACTACCGCGTACGTGTCGAGTTCCAGACTACCGAGGACTGGGACGACTTCATCACCATGTCGGATAAGATCAAGGACGAGGATCTGTTTGTGACCATAGGTGCACGTCCCGCGTCCGTATCGTACAATGCCGACATTGCCGACATGCCCCAATTCCTCCAGCGAAACTTTGCAAGTAAAAATATCGTTGTAATATATCCCGAACAATTTGGCGAAGAAGTGCCGCTGACGTCGTTTGCCGACCCCATGGCAGCCGACCTCAACACGGCCCAGTCGCCGTGGCTGCGTAAACTCAGACTACGTCTGCGCCGTCTCCGAAATAACTGATAAACACATCTCCGACTATGAAACTCAAAACAATCCACATACTCCTTGCCGGCATCATAATCACGTGCGGCACGTCGGCATCGGCAGCCGTGCTCGACGACGTCCGCGACCTTATCAACGCCGGGCAATACGCCGAAGCCCTCGACCTGGCGGCGCCGGTGCTCAAACGCTCGCCGCGCGATGCAAAGACAAACTATTGGTACGGCCGCGCAGCCCTCGGTGCCGGCGACACCGACGAGGCACTGCGGACGCTGGCTGTTGCGGCCGAACGTGGTTACACCGACGCCTACGCGCCCCTTATCGAGACCGCTCTGGCCGTCTACGACACCGACCTCGCCTCCGAGTCGATTGACGACTGGCGCACGGCACTCAAAAAAAGTAAAAAAGCCGAGCCCGATGCCCTTACCGACCTCGAAAGCCGTTATGTGCGCATGGCAAATGCCATTGCCCGCGTCGAAAACATCCCTGTCATCGCCGAATATACCATCGCCCGCGCCGACATGGACAATCTCATCAACCGAATAAACGGCGACAATCCTCAACGTGGGACCATATTCGGCCCCAATGACAAGCCCTTCTTTGTCAACAATATGACAACCGAGGTTTTTCGCACCGTTCCCGACTCGACGGGTACGTCACGCCTGTATCAGGCCGGTGTGCTCGATGACGGCTCGACCGAAAACCCCGTCGACCTTACGCCCTACATAGGTGATGGTGACATACTTGCACCCTTCGTTATGCAGGACGGCGAAACCGTTTATTTCAGCGCCCGTCGCGATGACTCGCTCGGCGGATACGACATATATATGACACGCCGCGACGGCGAAGGCGGCTTTTATGAGCCCACAAACCTCGGTATGCCCTACAACTCACCGGCCAACGAGTACCTGTTTGCTATCGACGAGACAGCCCGCATCGGTTGGTGGATTACCGACCGCGATGCTGAGCCCGACTCAGTGCGTGTGCTCATCTTTGTTCCTAACACAACGCGCGTAAACATCGACGCCGATGCGGACGATGTTGCTCAACGTGCTCGCCTCGACGATATTACAATTACCATACCCGATGGATTTGATAAGGCCAAGGCACTCGCAGCTATTCCTGTTCCTGTTGCCGACCAAGCCAACGACTCAGACAACATCGCGCCTATCTCGTTGGGTAACGGTCGCATTTTGACATCCAAAAAGGATTTCCGCAACCCCGATGCGCTCGCCGAGTACACCGACATGTTAGCTATCGAAAACCGCCTCAACGATGCGCAGAACCGCCTCGACGATATGCGTTTGCGCTACAGCCAAGGCGACAAAAACCTTAAAGGTGACATCCGCGCCCTCGAACACGACACCGATCGTCTGCGCCGCGACCTAATGAACGCCCGCAACCGCGTCATCCGCCTCGAAAATGCCCGCTCCGGCAGGTAGGAATACAACCCCACCCTAACCCTCCTCGCAGGGGGAGGGAACTCACGGGGCCATCTCGCCTTTCGCCACTCGCCTATCGTCGTATTGGCTTCGCCTTCTCACAGCACCAAAACGCCCACGCTACTACCCCTATCTCGCCACTCGCCTTTGGTTATAAACAAAAAAAGTCGCGTCTCAATTGACACGACTTTGGGTTGGTGGCGGAGGCTGGACTCGAACCAACGACCTCCGGGTTATGAGCCCGACGAGCTACCACTGCTCTACTCCGCGATGTTTCAGTGGTGCAAAGGTAGGCACTTTTTTTGAGTCAGCCAAATTTTTCACATTTTTTAACTTTTTCAATTTCGCATTAAAATTCACACTTAGCTGACACTCAGGGTATTTGCAAGATATACGGAAAACCGGCTTTCAAGGGAATAACCGGGGCACGGCGTATCGAATCGGCAAGGGCTACCATCTCGGCGAGGTTGTCGGACGACCCGGCAAGGATATAATAGTATGGTTCGCCGTTCTGGACAAGGAAGGTGCGTGCATAGCCGGCGTCGACGTAGCGGCCGCGCAACGACTGCGCATTGAAGAGTTGTTTAAACTCAGCAACCACAACCGAGTAGCGCTTCAGCCACTCGCGTATGCCGCCGCCATCCTTGGTTACTGTCACACGGAAAACGCGCGTAGGCACCGTGTCGCCATTGACAACCACGTCGACATCGCGGGCCTGGCCACGGTAGCGGTTGTAGATAGTTTGGTCGAAGGGCGTAACGTTGTCGCTGTCGCGGGCAACAGCACGCTCGTAGGCCGTCCGGTAGTTCTTCTCGCTTGGTTTGCACGATGTCACGGCACCGAGCACTCCGGCCACGATTATCATTATAACGATAGTATATGTTGCTTTTTTCATTTTATTTCAAGTATTTAAATGTCAACGCTTGTATTGAGCTCAATGTTCGGCGTCGAGATACTACCAACGCGCGACAATTTTGTTTAGGCCGCCTTTAACCTTCTAACCTACTAAGCTATTAAACTATTAAACTATTAAACTATTAAACCACTAAACTATTAAACTACTAAACTATCAAACCGTGGGTCTGCCGAGTTCGATAACCTCAAGGTCGGTGGGCATACCGTCCGTGATGGTCAGGCGCACCAAGGTGCGGACTTTTTGCCAACCGTGGTAGCCGGCGGCGCCGGGGTTGATGTGGAGCAGGTCGAGGGCCGGGTCGGGGATGACGCGAAGGATATGACTATGCCCGGCCACAAATATACGCGGACGCTCTCGTTCGAGTATCTGTTTTATGCCTTTGGAGTACCGGCCGGGGTAGCCTCCGATATGGGTCATAACCACCTTGCAGCCGGCAGTCTCGAAGACGAGGAGCTCGGGGCAAACACGTCTCAGCATCGCCCCGTCGATATTGCCGGCGACAGCACGAAACACGGGGGCAATAGCAGCCAGGGCGCGATAGGTGTCAACATCACCGATGTCGCCTGCGTGCCAAATCTCGTCAACTTCGCGAAAATGGTATGCGATGCGAGGATCGTCGACCGAGTGCGTATCTGATAATATGCCAATTTTCATACTCAAAAAAATCAAGCATCAGAGTGCTCAGAGAGTTCAGTAGTCTCAGAGCGCTCTGACGCTTGGATTAGAGGTTCGGTGGTGGAGAGAAGGTGGAGTTACTTTTTGATTTTTTTGGCGATGGCTTTGGGGACAGCGTCTTTGTGGACCATCAGCGACATGGTTTTTGCAAGGAAGAAGGGTTCGCTGACGTAGATGTAGCCACCGTATACCTGGTCGTCGTCCCACGAGTTTTTAACTTTGTAGTAACGGTTTCCGTTCTGATCCTCGGCTATACCGACAATTTCCATACCGTGGTCGTCGGTGGTGTCCTGGGCATCGAAGGCTGCCTGGCGGCTCTCCTGGGTGATGGTCTCCTCGGCTACGGGGCCTTCGAACTCGTATTTGTCGTTAGCCTTCTCGGCATCGGTGAGTTTTACCCAGCGTGACAGCTCGGTGCCTTCGAGGTCGGCCTCGTCTTTGCCTTTGGGCATCAGGGCAACACCTTTTTTCCACTTAAAGCCTTTTTCGCTTACGTCAGCGGCCCACGATACGGGGTATCCGTTCATAATGGCGTTGTCGACAACGGCTTTCATCTCGTCCATGGGGACGTTCATATAGCGGTCCCAGGTCCAGTTGTCGGGCACTTCGAGCACAAACTCCTCGTAGAAGGGGTGGTGAGTAAACGATGTCAGCACAACATAGTCGTCGGGATTAAAGGGCAGCGAAGCGGCATAGCTCTGCGGGGTGTAGGTTTTGCCGTTGACCGTAAAAGTTTGAGGTACTTCGCCAAGATATGCATCGAGGACACCGTCGACGGCACGTGCCCATGCGGTGGATACTTTTTTGTTGGGCTTTTTAACAACGGTTTTCACAACCCCTTCGAGAACGCCTTGGAGCTCGCCGTGGACGTGTTTATCCTCGCCGTATTCGAGGCCGGCATAAACCGACTCGGGCACAGCGCCATAGCGACGCCATACGTATGCCACATCCGTTACTGCACCGCCGGGCGAGAAGTTAGTCTGGCCATACATACGCACATAGCGGTCGGCCTTGTCTTCGTAGCATTTGCGGACGGTGTACATCTCGGACAGGTCGAGCGAGTCGCCGCCCTGACGCATAATTTCGTCCTCGATAAACGATGTACCCGAGAAGCACCAACAAGTACCCGATTTGTTTTGATCCTTTACCGAAGTTGTTTTGACGGAGTAGATATCCTTAAAGCGGAAACCCTCGATTGAGTCGGCAGCAACCGAGTCAGTGTCGTTAACGGCCATCGCAGCCATCGACACAGAGGCCAAAGCGGCCAGAGTTAAAAATTTTTTCATAATAATGGGAAATTGACGGTTATAATTTTTTTCAAAATTACGCAAAATTTTTGAGCGCACCAAGCCCCTGCGCCACTCGATATGCTTCATTTCTTGATCTAAGTCTCGCAAGCGTTCTAATTTTGGCTATTCGGTTCCATGGGGCCGAATTTTCAGTCCGGAGGACTGCCAGGTTTACTGACTATTAAACACAAGGAACCACAAACCAATCACTTTCAAAATTTTGAATTAAGAGTTAAAAAATAAACACTCTGAGGCTCTGGTAAGCTATAGTCCTCTTTTTAAAGAAGAAACACTGCTCACCACGAACCAAACACGAGGACCACTTTTTCAGGATGACCAAAAAGTGTTTTTTGTGTTTGGTCCCGTGTTTTTCGTGTTTCTTTCTTTTCTGATGGTTGAGAGATGGTTGATGATGGTTGCAGCCCCATGCAGTGTATTTTCTTTGGTCTATGGCCGCTCTGGTCTTTGGTCTAGAAATCCTTTTTAGTAGTTTAGTAGTTTAGTAGTTTAGTAGACAAGTTTGACAGGTCCGACAAGCCTGAGGTCTCTGATGGTAAAAATGGTGATGTTTGTTACAATAATGTTACAATGCTGTGAGATTTTTGTAACTGCTAAAACTAATTTTGCTTTGCGTGGTTATACTTTTCGAAAGGCGCTCAAAAAGACGCCTCGAGATTAAAAAACGAATATCACGAACCACAAATATCATACGACCATGTTGACCCGCGAAAACATATCTGAAATATACCGCAAATTTCGTAAAGCGCCTGCCGGCATCGACCAGCTTGATATCGCAGTACTCTTTGACGAAACTGCAATCCATCATGATATCCTTATTGACCCCGAAACTAACACCCTGACTATAGGCTCGATCGAACCTATGTCGCCCTTCCACTCTCTCCCCCTCGACCACATCAATGCCATCCTCGGCTTTGACGAATGGGTAGCAATCGTTATGCCTACATCGATTGTGTTCCTCAACCGCACCAGCCCCCGCGTAGCTATCGATATCAAATCGGTCGAACCTTCAATCCGTCAGAAAATCACGGCGCTTTTTCGTGCCTAAGCAATCAAAAAACCATCAATAAAGAGTGTAAATACCTTCAATTAACCGATAATGAGTAAACCAATCATCAACGGCCAATCATTGTCATCAAGTGATGAATACTAAATAAAGAATAGTGAAATAGCAATCGAATGACCATCCCCCGGCAAGTTGATTTGTATGGGAGGTCGAAAATAGAATGAAACAATCGGTTACAGTCCGACCCCAATCAGGACAAAGAAACCATATCCGAGAGGAACGGGACCGATTTAGGCGAATTAATACCAAGGGAGTCGGTCGTGGAATTTCCACGGCCGACATTTTTTGTGTTACACGGGGTTGTGAGATTGAGAAAAGTGTTGTAACTTTGTGACAACCAATCTAACTCAAACACACGTTTCACGTACTATGACTTTTAAACGCATTGCGGGCTCGAACCTTGGCCGCGCTATAACCTTTTCGTTATCAGCAGTTTTATTTTCATCGACAGTGAATGCCCAATCGGTAGTATCGGTCGGGAAAGCATCGTTTGCGTCCCATCCGCCTACCTACAAGGCCCGTTCGGTCGATAATCCCAACAATGGCTTCAATGCCACCAAGATGCTCACGCGCCAACTTTTTGTCGACGAGGTCGCTTCGACTTCGGATGGCGGCCTTGATGTCCCGGGCCGTCCAATACCGACAAACGACTGGTGGACCGACTTGATTAACAACCGTTTCAGCGGTTCGATGTGGAGCTATCCGGCCATGATACGGACCTCGGCCGACGGCGTCGGCATATACTATCCGTCGTACTGGGCCGATGCGGGCAAGGAGATTAAATCGCGCTCATCGCTGACGGTCGGTGCCGTACGTTTCCAAGCCGATGCTGCCATTGCGACCGACTGGCACGACTGGGATGTAGTTTTCCGTATGCCGCGCACAGGCGGCCGTGACGGCGAAATCCGCGTCACGATGGTTCATGGTCAACCATTTACATGGTTTGAATACACCGATGCCACACCGCGAGTATCGTTCAGCGCCACGCCGCGAGTTTTCGGCTCGACAAAGGGCCGCATCGGTGTTGCAATCGGTGATGACCTGTACGGTATCTATTATCCGGCATCGAGCAACGCCGAATGGACCGACGGCCAACTGCGCCTGTCGGACGACACGCCATGGGTAGTCGTTGCGCTGCTTACGGCCGAGGCCGACCTCGACAATTTTGCACCCTACGCAACATCCGTTCCGCGCGACACCCATGTCGAGTGGGTCTTCGTCGAGTCGACATCGACCGTTTCGACCACTTGGAGTGTCGACGCGGTCAACCTTGCCGACCCCGAGGGGGATGCACCTGTGATGCAAGGATTTTTGCCCCACGCATATAAATATGCCATCAACGCCGATGCTAAAAACTTAGCAACGGCCGTTTTGCAATATAACACGCCCCGCGGCGAAATGAAAATGGCGACATCGACAACGGGCCGTTTCGCCTTCGACTATCAATTTTCGGGCATGCTCCCCTACTACGCTGCCCCGTCGGCCGACAGTCCCCGTTACAGCTCGGCAATCATGGACGAGTTGATGCACACCTACGCCGAGGGCGGCTCGTTTGGCGGCGACACATACTGGGGTGGCAAGGGTCTGGTACAGATGGCAATGAATATGACCTTTGCAAAGACAACCGGCAACGAAGCCGAGTACAAAACCTCGCTGTCGCGCCTGCGCAGTGCCCTTGTTGACTGGCTGACATACCGACCCGGCGAAAACACGACATTCTTCAGCTACTATCCCCGTTGGGGCGCAATGTTGGGCTTCGACGTGTCGTACGACTCGGATGCCTTTAACGACCACCACTTCCACTATGGCTACTTTACGTTGGCCACCGCGTTGTTGTGTCTTGAGGATAAGGACTTTGCCAACGAATACGGCGAGTTGCTGACAATGATAGCCAAGGACTATGCCAACTGGGACCGCACGGACCGCCGTTTCCCGTTTTTGCGTACACTCGACCCGTGGTGTGGTCACTCATGGGCAGGCGGTCTTGGCGATGCCGGCAATGACAACGGCAACGGCCAGGAGTCGACCTCGGAGGCCATGCAGGGCTGGGGCGGCGTGTATCTGCTCGGTGTGGCACTCGGCAATGACGAGATGCGCGACGCCGGCATTTTCGGGTGGACAACCGAGGCACGCGCTACGCGCGAGTACTGGTTCGACGTCGACGCTCCCCGACCGGCCAACGCCGGTGGCCGTCAACCCTGGGCCGGGAAAGGCGACCGCCACGGAAACTACGACTATACACAGTATTTATATGCCTACAACTCGAACATCACCGGCAAGGGCATAGGCTGGTGGACCTGGTTTGGAGGTGACCCCCTGTTTATGCATGGCATACAATGGATGCCCGCCTCGCCGGCTCTGGACTATCTGTCGTGGGACCCGGACTTCGTCGCCTGGGCCTACGATGACCTTATGCGCGGAGCAAACTCGACATTTAGCCACGACTGGTTCGAGACAACCATCAACACCGACGACGAATCGCCAATCGACCCCTTAGCCAACAACGACTGGGGCAACGTAGTGCTCACCTATCTACAAAGGGCAAAACCCGAGCTGGCTGCCGAGATTTTTGACCGCGCATGGGCCGAGAACCGACACATTGCCAAGTCGGTAAGCACGTCGCACATCTCTTACTTTTTGATTCACAGCCACCTGACCCACGGCGAGCAGGATTTCAGCGTCCATGCCGACATCCCGACCGCCCAAGCATACATCCGCGACGGACAGCGTCGATATATGGTTTATAACCCAGGCACGGCCGACCGTCGCGTTACCTTCAGCACCGCCTCGGGCGCTGCGCTCAAATCGTTCGTGGCTCCTCCCGGCCGTCTGACCGTCTTCACTGATGATGCGCACGTCGCCGATATCGAGATAACGATTGCCGACGGGTTGATTGTTCCGCCCGGCGAGACTGTGTCGCTTTCGGCTCGGGTCATCGACCAGTATGGCGCAGGTTTTCCCGGCAATGTCGAGCTGACTTTGGCCGACAGTCCGCTTGCAACGCTTAACGGCAAGTCGCTGAGCGTAAACGCAGCAGCCGCCAAAGGTTCGACCTTTACGATTGTCGGCCGCTTTGGCGACGTGGAACGCACTTTAACAGTGACGGTTAACGACCGCCCCGTGCCGATGTCAATGTCGGTTCGCGCACTCCCCGAGATGGTCGAGGTGGGCACCGAACTGACCCCCGAGCTTGTCAGCGTTGACCAATTCGGCGCCGAAACTGTCCACAACGACGCAACGTGGCAAATTACGTCGCAGACAGCCGACGACGCAGCCGCAAGCGCCAACCTCTGTCCCGACCGCGCCGGTGTTTATACCGTGGTCGGCATGAGCCCCGACAAGGCCGTTACCGCATCGGCCGACGTGTTTGTTGCTCCGCGTATGCCGCTGATTTCGAAGGGCGCAAAAGCCATTGCGTCGAGTGCCGAAAATATCGGTACCGTACCCGAGAATATCAACGACGGCGACATGTCGAGCCGTTGGGGCAGTAACCACACCGACGACGAGTGGATAATCCTCGACCTCGGCGCCGACTGCTACATATCGCGCGCCGCCGTCACCTGGGAGGCCGCATACGCCTCGCTCTACAGCATCGACATCGCTCCCGACGGATGCCAGACCGAGCGCTTGACGATGAACATCGCCGGCCAGTCGATGGCCCGCAACGTGCCTGTCGACGCCGCTTGGACATCGCAGACAACCTGCTCGGCTCAGGGAGCCGGTACGGTCGAGACTCAGCTCGGCATTACGGGCCGCTACGTCCGTGTGCATGGACTGAAACGCGGCAGCCAATACGGCTATTCGATATACGAGTTGGAACTGTTCGGTCTTGACAACACTATCGGCCAAAACGATATTATCGGCATCGATTTTGCGCTGCCCGTTGCTGTTGACCAACACACTACGCTGACTCTTAGCCCGCGAGCATTTACACGCTCAGGTGCGGCAAGCGCCGTGCAACCGACATGGTCGGCCGACAAGGAGGCTGATTTCCGCGGCAATGACTTTACGCCCCGTTACCATGGCCTGTACACGCTGACCGACGGCAAAGCAAGCACTGCCACCGTGTTTGTCAACGAGGTTGAACGCCTCAACTCGATCAGCCTCGATGCCACCGAGTTCACCACCATCACCGGCCAAAGCGTCACAATCGTACCTACGCCGATGAACCAATTCATGGCGCCCTACTCCGTCGGCTTGGACGACCTTCAAATCATTGTCACCCCCGGTGCTGAAGCCACCTACGACATTGATACGCATCAGTTCGTTGCCAACTTGCCGGGTACATACACCATCGATTTTGGCGGAATGGAGACCGCGACAGTCGTTGTCGTGCCCCTCAGCGAGGCCAACCTGGCGCTCGACCGCCCGGCAACCTCGTCATCATCGCGCGACGGCAATATTGCCGCACGTGCCGTCGACGGCAACATCGACACTCGCTGGGAAAGCGACTGGAGCGACAACCACTGGATAAGCGTCGACCTCGAATCGCCCTACGTCATCGACCGTGTCGAGATTGTTTGGGAAGGGGCTTTCGCCAAGTCGTATCAAATCCTTACCAGTCTCGACGAATCGACGTGGAAGGAAGTCTACTCGACAACCGCGGGTAAAGGCGATACCGAGAAAATCAGCTTCGACCCGACCCCGGCACAGCATGTCCGCGTGCTTTGTAGTGAACGAGGACTGCCGGCCTATGGCAACTCGATACGCGAGCTGCGCGTCTACGGTCAGTCACGCTATGACGCCGAAGAGAACGTCGTCACGATCGAGACCGAGTCTACTCAACCTGTTTACTACACCATCGAAGGGCTTCGCGTCAGCCACCCCACCCCGGGCCACATCTACATAGAACGCCGCGGCGCCACCGCCCGCAAAATCCGATTCTAACCCGATTCGCGCTTCCGCGCTCACACCGCCGTGGAGGGAGATGAAACAGGGGCATCGTTGCCCACGATGATAGAGGCGCGGCAAACGAGGGCGTTTTGGCGCTGTGTGAGCGCACCGCGCGAAGGCCCGACAAGACGGGGTTACTTGGCGATGATGAGGCGCAGGGGGGTGATGGTGACGTCGAAGGGAGTTGTGCGCGCTGTCGGTTTGGCCGGGGGTGTGCCGCGGTAGTAAAACAGTTGCTGGCGGTCGAACGAGTTAAAAGATACGAAGCGTGTTTCGCCGGGCGGCACTGTCGCGCGTAGCGTGACGGTACGACGGTTAAGCTGACGGCCGTCTTCGGTGCGGTAGTCGATATCGACTTCGAGTCCAAGGATGGTGTCAGTTTTGGTCAGGTTTGTCAACATCACCGACTCGACGCGCGAAACGGTTGCCTTGCGAAAGTCGTCGACACGCACCTTGGCCCCAATCACATCGGCATCGGCAATCGTATCGTTTGCATAAGCAACAGCGGCAGTGGTCTGAGCCGCGACGGCAGTACGTTTTGCACCGCGTCGGTGTGTGTTTTGGCTCGTCACGGTCAGCGAGGCAAAAACTACCAATAATATGAAAATCGCCCGGCGTGCCATGTTACTTGTGACGTAGAATATAAAGCGGCGAGGCATCGAAACGGGGCAGAGCGGCCAGGGCCACGTCGGTATCGGCGGCGACGAGGGGGTTGGCCGGATCGCCGACGCGCAGCCCGCGGTCGGTGATGGCCTTGGCCATTGTTTCGATTGCGACCTCGGGGGTGTTGTTGTCCTCGCTTAGGTGACAAAGGAAGATATGGCTCAGCCCGGGGTGGTATTTCGTACGGATATACTCGGCCGACACGGCATTGTCGAGGTGTCCGCGTTCGCCGATGATACGCGCTTTGAGATACTCGGGATATGTTCCGCGACGCAGCATACCCAGGTCGTAGTTCGATTCGAGCATAAGGTAATTAGCCTGTCCGATGTAGAAATCGGCACGGTCGGTGATGTATCCCGTATCGGTAAGGACAACAAAACGGTGGGCCTCGTCGGGTGTCGAGATGGCGTATCCGCAGTTGTCGGTGCCGTCGTGGCTGGTTTCGAAAGCGGTGACATTGAAGCCGCCTGCCTCGAAGGTAAATTCCTTGTAAATAGCTTTGTGGTAATCCTTTATACGACGCGAGATGCTGTGACGACGCAGCAGGCCGTTCATGGTTCGCATTGTTGCGTATAGCGCCAAGTGACGGTTTGCGCGCAGCAGGGTGTAGGCGTATTTTACGTGGTCGCTGTGGTCGTGGGTCAGCAGGATACCGGCAATGCTTTTGATGTCTATTTTGTTGTCGCGCAAGGCCTTGTAAACCTTTTCGGGGTCGACTCCGGCATCGATAAGCAGCCCTGTCGAATTTTGGCCCCGGTCTATGCCGATATATGCGCAGTTTCCGCTCGACCCGCTGCCAAAGGATATGAACCTCAGCGCCGAGGGCCGTGTCAGCTTCGTCGTGTCGATTTCGAGTGCCTGGTTTTCGGTATTTTGCGCAACGTGACGATGACGGCGCAGCACGTCGCCGGCGATGTCGTCGCGTGTCATGTCGATATCGAGAGTATCGAACAGGCTGGGCAGGTCCTGAAGGGGAGCTGTCGAGCGGCGGCGGCGTGGTGTGGGGGTTATTTTCTTGGCCATGAGTGTTTTTCTTAGTTTCCGACAAGGAAGATTGTAGGAATCTTGTCGTAGTCGTATTTTTTACTTCGCCACTGCGCGGCGGTCAAAGTCAGGATTGATTGTTTGGGCCCGGTGATGTCGGATGCGACGCATAGGCGCACGCCGGCCGGCAGTGTGTCGGCCAGGAAGGCCACCATGCGATTGTTGCGATATGGTGCCTCGATAAAAATATGGGTAGTGCCGTGGCGGCGCACGTCATCAACAATCGAGCGGATACGTGCCGTGCGGGCGCTGCGGTCGACGGGCAGATAACCCTCGAAGGCAAAACTTTGTCCGTTCATCCCCGATCCCATCAGCGACATCAGTATGCTCGACGGGCCTACCAGGGGAACAACCGTGATACCACGGCGTTGGGCGGCATCGACAAGCATTGCGCCGGGGTCGGCAACAGCCGGGCAACCCGCCTCGCTCATCACACCGACGGCCTGTCCCTGCTCGATGGGGGTGAGCATGGCGGCCACCTCGCTTTCGGGGGTATGTTCGCTAAGCTCGACAAAGGTCAGGGCGTCGATGTTGATTGCCGGATTGATGCGTTTCAGAAACCGTCGGGCCGTGCGCACATTCTCAACAACGAAATGACGCAACGAATTGATTACCGCGAAGTTGTAGTCGGGCAAGGCAGTGCGTGGGTCTTCGTCGCTGATAGTCACCGGCAGCAGATAGACGGCCGGGGCGAGGTTTAGTGGCGTTTCGGTTTCCATATTTGTATCTTGATATCGGGGACTTACTCAAAGTAGAAGGTGAGTACAATCATCTTCGAGGTCGCTTTTTTAATCGACTGGGTATATTTTAGTTTTGTGGGGTCGTCGGTCAGGTCGGGACGGTCGTGCTGAATAACATCGGTCAAGCCAAAGCAAAATTTCAGCTCGGGGATGAGCTTGAAGTACGGCAGATAAAAGTCGCAGCCGATACCGACCGACAGGTAAAGGTCGGTGGCCTTCAGTTTGATGATGTCGGCACGTTTTTTTGCCACGTCGATGGCGGGCATAACACCGGCCGTCAGATAGGGACGGGCGTTGCGGTATCGAACCGAGCTGTACTTTAGGTCGAACGGCAGAACAACGAATGTCGACTTGAGGGTCTGCTTTTCGGTACCTCCGTTGGTGGTATCGAACATGCGGATGTCGCGCGTGCCGAAGTAGAGGCCGGGGTTAAAACGCAGGTTAAAATACTGGTTAAGTCGCAGGTCAACAAGGCCGTTTACGCAAAAGCCGGGTTGAAACGACGGTTGCTCGACAAACCATGTCTCGCCGTTTTCGGTAACAAATCCGTTCGAGGCAAAGGAGATGTCCTGGGTGTGCATACCGACCGAAAAACCGAGGTGAAACCGTCGGTTGTCGGCGTACGGTCGATTGAGAACCTTGTCGTTGAATTTGCGAGCCGCGGCCGCGGGGGCAGCGACGAGCATCAACGCGGCCACGGTGGCCACGACTGCAAACGACAGGTGTTTATGGAGCGGATTGAGCGTTTTGGTCAGTTTCATCGGCGATTGGTTGATTGTGTGACACGGGGTGACGGAAATGTCCATCACCCCTATCACTTAATAACGCAGAATCGCTTTAAATATTGTAATCGCGAACCGGGAACGTAGGCCTCCGGCCTGCGCCTAAACGAGAGGCGGTCCGGGAACGTAGGCCTCCGGCCCGCGCCTAATCGAGAGGCGGTCCGGGAACGTAGGCCTCCGGCCTGCGCCTAATCGAGAGGCGGTCTGGGAACGTAGGCCTCCGGCCTGCGCCTAATGAAACCGAGGCTGAGGTGGCGAGAGGCCGGAGGCCTCTTACTTGGTTAACCCCGAGCGCTTGCGCTCGGGGTAGGTAACAACTAATACATCAACCCCGGAGGGGTTGTACCTTAGGCGAGGTGCGAGAGTCGCTTCTTAATTTTTATTTTTTAATTTCTTTGACGATGTCGCGGGTGTCGCGGGCAATCATCAGTTCCTCGTCGGTGGGAACGACAACCACCTTGACGCGCGACTCGGGAGTCGAGATGACCGTTTCGGTGCCGCGAACTTTTGCATTGAGTTCCTCGTCGAGTTTGACGCCCATAAATTTGAGGGGACGACAAACATTTGCGCGCAGACCGGTTTGGTTTTCGCCGACGCCGCCGGTGAAGACGATGATGTCGACGCCGCCCATCTCGGCAGCGTATGCGCCGATGTATTTTGTGATGCGCTGCTCGTACATGTCCAAGGCGAGGGTTGCGCGCTCGTCGCCGGCGTTGACGGCGGCCTCGATTTCGCGCATGTCGGACGATACGCCGCTGACGCCGAGCACACCGCTCTCCTTGTTGATGATGCTCTGGATATCGGCGGCGGTGAGGTTGTGCTTGAGCATGAGGTAGGTGAGCGCGCCGGGGTCGACGTCGCCCACGCGGGTGCCCATCATCAGGCCCTCGGTCGGGGTGAGGCCCATCGAGGTGTCGACGCTCTTGCCGCCGTCGACAGCGGTGATCGAGCCGCCGTTGCCGATGTGGCAGGTGATGATTTTCCAGTCCTTGATGTCGACGCCGAGGAATTCGCACACGCGCTGGCGACGTAGCGGTGGCTGGTGCCGTGGAAGCCGTAGCGACGCACACCGTCCTCCTTGTAGTACTTGTAGGGCAGAGCATACATAAAACTCTTGGCGGGCATTGTCTGGTGAAAAGCCGTGTCGAACACGCCGACTTGGGGAACGCCGGGCATCAGTTGGTCGATGGCCTCGACACCGGTCATATTGGCGGGGTTGTGGAGGGGTGCAAGGTCGTAGCACTCGCGCACTTTCTCCTTGACGGCATCGTCGATGAGCACCGACGAGCTGAATTTTTCGCCACCGTGCACAAGGCGGTGACCAACAGCGTCGATTTGACCAAAGTCGGTAAGAACACCTTCGGTGGGGTCGGTCAGCTGACGCAGAACGGCCTCGATGGCGCCACGGTGGTCGGTCATACCGAGTTCGACAATGCCCTTCGAGCCGTCGGGACGTTTAAATTTAAGAAAACCGTCGGCGAGGCCGATTTTTTCGACACCACCCTCGGCGAGGGTTGCTTCGGTGTCAGTTTCGATGAGTTTGTATTTTACCGAGCTGCTTCCGCAGTTAAGAACGAGTATTATCATAGTTGAATTGTGAGTTGTGAGCGATTTATAAGATTTATACGACTTATATGACTTATAAGATTTATAAAACTTATAAGAGCCTCAGAATTTTAATTTTTAATTCTTAATTTTTAATTCTCTTTTAGCCCGATTGCCTGATTGCAGGTGATGATGACGGTTTTGTAAATATCCTCGGGGAAACATCCGCGCGAAAGGTCATTGACCGGCGCAGCAAGACCTTGAAGAACAGGACCAACAGCCTGGACACCGCCTAAGCGCTGAACAAGTTTGTAAGCGATGTTACCAACCTCGAGCGAGGGGAATACCAGGACGTTGGCACGTCCGCTAAGGGGCGAGTTGGGAGCCTTGGTCGAGGCTACGCTCGGCACAATGGCGGCGTCGGCCTGGAGCTCGCCGTCGAGGATGAGCTCGGGAGCCATCTCGTGGGCGATTTTGGTGGCTTCGATAACCTTGTCGACACGCTCGTGCTTGGCCGAGCCCTTGGTCGAGAAGCTCAGGAGTGCCACGCGGGGCTCCATGCCGGCGATGTCGCGGGCGGTCTGAGCCGATGCAACAGCAATCTGGGCCAGCTCCTCGGCGGTGGGGTCGGGCAAAACGGCGCAGTCGGCAAAGACGAGGATGCCGTCGGTGCCGTAGGGCGAATCCTGGGGCAACAACATAACGAAGGCTCCCGAAACAACGCTGATGCCCGGGCGCGTCTTGATGACTTGGAAAGCGGCACGCAGCACGTTGGCCGTGGTGTTCATCGCACCGGCAACCTGGCCGTCGGCATCGCCGGCTTTAACCATCAAGCAACCCAGATACAGGGGGTTGGCCGTTGTCAGGCGCGACTCCTCGACACTGATACCCTTGCTCTTGCGCAGTTGGTAGTAGAGGGGAGCATAGCGGTCGATTACACTTTCGTCGGCGGGGTCGACAATGGTTGCTTTTTCGATATGGGTAAGGTTCATCTCGGCCGCCATCTTTTTGATGTCGGTCGGATTGCCGATAAGGATGATATCAGCTAACTCGTCGGCTAAGAGGCGGTCGGCGGCGGTGAGGGTTCGCGGTTCGGTACCCTCGGGAAGGACAATGCGCTGACGATTTTGGCGTGCGCGGGTTGTCAGTCTTTCAAATAAGGTCATGGTCGAAGTATAGATTTTTTGTATTTCTTTTCAAGATGGATTTTAACGATGCAAATTTACTCATTTTTTTGTAGACAAGGGCGCCCTCGGGTATTAAAAAACCACTAATTAGAACCTTTAGCGACTGCCAAACGTTTTAATTCTAAACCACACAAAGGATATCACGTTCAACTAAACTTAAAAAAGCCAATATTATGTCGAACAATCCATACAAACCCGGCGTGGCCGAGCGTCGTCGCCGCCGCACAAATACCTGGCTCGTAGTCGGAGTCATCGTTCTTATCGTACTTCTTTTCGGATGGCTGACCCTGGCCGATATGTCGGGGGACACCGATGTTTCGTCGTCGGCTAACTTTGCTGCCGACAATCCACCCATCGAGAACGCACAAATGTAACGACCATGTCAATCCAGGATATCGAAGTAACCACCTGGCTGCTATGGGTGGCCATTGGTATAGTGACTGCATTGTTGGCCGCCGCGCTTTTTGGCGGCCGCAAGCAGTTGGGGTACGACCTTTTTGTCGGGCTTGTCGGCTCGGTAGCGGGCGGTCTGGGCAGTGCCTTGGTAATCGGGGACGACACCCCGGGGCAGATGATAATATCGTCGATGACGGCATTTTTCTGCTGCCTGCTTGTTGTCTATGTCTATAACCGGCTTGCCTTCCGCGACGAAACCCGCAACGAGGACAAAGACGACAAAGACGAGGGCTAAACCCCGATTTTTGCTAAGATTTTAGCAATTTTTTGGAATAAACGTGTAATATTCAAAAGTATTTGCTATCTTTGTGGCGAGGGACACTAAAACGCCCTGATACCATGAAGTTAATCATCCCGACAATTGTTTCGATTTTTGTTTCGGCGTCCGCTCTGCAGCTCAGTGCCGACACCATACCTGCCTTGAGCGTCGACACGTCGAAGCGCGTCGCCGCGCCGACAAAAAAGGCCGTTCCCCCCGTTGTTCACAGCGCCGTGGGCGACACCTCGGTCGGGGTCGACGGCCACATACGACTATATAACATATGCAAGCGCCAACAGTACTCGGGTGCCGACCGATCGACATTCGACCGTGACATATTCTCGCCCAAGTCGGCCTCCTTCTCGGCCGACGGGGCGACTTTTTTTATAAACTCGCTTGAGGGATGTCGCACGGTGGCCTACGATGCCTCGACCTTGGAGAAGAAATACGTCGTAAACTACAATTTTGCCGGGCGCGACAGTGCGCTGTGGGCACCGATGTCGGGATACTACCAATTCAAGCACTATCCCGGTGGCGAAAGTCGGGCATTCGGCGGCAAACCGGTCGAGATGGCCATGAGCCACGGTGGACGCTACCTTTGGGTGCCATTCTACCGTCGCACGTTTGACCTCAACGCCCAGGACCCCTCGGCGATTGCCGTTGTCGATGTCCAAACGGGAGATATAGTACGTATGTTCGAGACGGGCCCGCTGCCCAAGATGGTTGCCGTCAACGATGCCGGTACGCTCGTTGCCGTGACCCACTGGGGCGACAACACGGTTGGTTTTATCGATATATCATCGGACAACATGAATCGGTGGCACCACCGCAAGCCCGTGACTGTCGGCCACAAACTCGACCTTGACTTTCCACTTGACAAGGCTGTCAACCGCGATGCCAAGTCGGGGTACCTGCTTCGCGGCACGGTCTTTACGCCCGATGGCCGCTACTTGCTGGTGTCGGGTATGGGCGGACCCTTGGCCGTGATCGATGTCGACAATGAGCACCACGTCGGGATGGCCGACAATCTTTACAGCATACGTCACCTTGTGATTGACCACGGGACGGTATACGGCTCGTGCAACGTTGCCGGCACGATGGTTAGCTTTAGTCTGGACAGTCTGACCTCGGCAGTCAATCGGGCCCGCGCCGCCGGGTCGCGGTCGTTCCATGTCCGCGGCGTCAGGACGGTCAAGGTCGGCGGCGGAGCGCGTACCCTCGAGGTGAGCCCCGACGGCAGATACTCCTTCGTGGCATGTAACTCGGCAAGCAAAGTCTATGTGGTCGACAACCCGACGATGAAGGTGGTCGATACAATCCGCGTCGACTCGTATCCGGTCGGGCTTGCGCTTGCGCCCGACGGGCGGACAATGGTTGTCACATCCCAGGGACGCGACCACAATGGTGGCAACGCCGTCAATGTTTTTCGCATCGCACGTCCCGATTTGCCCGAGCCGGCTCCGACCCTCGAAACAACCGACAGCGTCGACGCCGCGACCCCTGCGGCCGACCCGGCAACGGTCGACGATGGTCCCAACCTCCTTGTCAACTCGGTCAAAGCACTCGGAATCGGGGCGGTAATAGCCTTGGTGGTCATTTTTATACGTCGTCGGCGTAGAAAATAATCGGCAGTGAGTACTAAAAATTGCGATTTTATGGATTAAATCGGGTGTTTTGTCCATTTTTGATAAAAACGTTTGCAAATGCCATTCCTCCCGTCGTAATTTTGCATCGTCAACAGGAAACAACCCCTGACGACAACCCAAAACCGAATAAAAATAATAACAAAATAAAACCTCAACAATCATGACAACCAACGACGACAAAACCCGCCTTATCAACAACGACGACGACGAAGCAACCCGCATCGCAAACCCCGTTGACGACGACGCTACCCGCCTCGAAAATCCCGTTCAGAGCGCAGCCGAAAACACCGACGACGAAGCTACCGTCATCAATCCAGCTGCCCCCGTAAGTAAAAAAGCAGCCTCGAAAAGCCAATGGGCATCGCGTCTGGGCTTCGGCGCAGCGGGCGCAGCCGCCGGTTTTGCTGCCGGATATGCCGTATCGGCAAATGCAAGCGACACCCCCAAATCGGGTCTGACTATTGACACTGACACCAACGAAGCCGACGCCGAAGTCGAACCCGAAGTTACCGACAAACCCGCCGACGAAACCATCAACGTCAACGTCGAAGATACCGAATCGACAATCACTCCCGAAATCGAGACCGAAGTCGAAACCGAACACGACTTCACCGCTGCCAACAACAACTTCGCCTCGACTCCCGGCGATGACCATATCGTAGGCAAAAACGAGGTTATCAACGGTCCGGCCGAGCATACCGTACACGCTACTGCGGCCAACCATCACGCTGCTGCCGCTGCCGCTACGACAGCTAATCACCCGACAGCCGCATCGGTCGATGTTCACATTGATGAAAATCACCTCGGACAAGCCGAAATCCACGCGTCTTTGCACACACATACCACTCAATCCACCCCCGAACAGCCCGAAATCACCGTTCAGACCGAGGAAGGCACCATCCCCGAACAGTCCGAAATCATCATCGAAAACGAGTATGGCGTAGGCGTGGCCCACGTTGACGACAATATGAGCTTTGGCGAAGCCTTCGCAGCAGCTCGCCAGCAGGTTGGCGCTCCCGGCGTATTTGAATGGCACGGCCGCATATACGGCACATACTATGCCGAAGAGTGGAACGCAATGTCGGTTGCCGAGCGCGGCGAGTTTATCCAACATGCCGACTTTGACCGCGTTACCCCCGACATGACCGACGACGTAGCCGTTATAGACGAAATCCCCGAAGACCCCGCAACCATGCGCGCCGATGATATCGAAATTATCGACATAACCTCGACAATGACTGCCGGCGGCGAGGTTAGCACCACGGCTCACCTAAGCCTCCAGGGCAACGATGTTTACATGCTCGATGCCGACGGCGACGGCCGCATGGACGTAGCTATCACAGACATCGACGGCGATGGTCAATACACCGAAGGTATCGACGTCGTTGAGGATATCTCCGAGCACAACATCACAGTCGACGACGTTGTCGAACAAATCCAAAACGTCGAGGTTGAAGTCGAACCCCAAATCGAAATCCTCGATGTAACCGCAACCCTGAGCGGCGACGGCTCGGCAAGCTCGGCAGCCCACGTCAGCGTAGACGGCACCGATGTCTATATGATTGACCAGGACGGCGACAACATGATGGATGTTATGGTTGTCGACACCGATGGCGACGGTGCTCTTACCGATGCCGACGTCGTAATCGACATCACCGACCAAAACATCGCCATGAACGACATCATCAGCGAGATGAACCCCGAAATCACCGCTCCCGAACCCGCTATGGGCGACGACCTGGCCATGAACGACTTCGACCCCAACTCAACCCCCGACTTCTAAACAAAACCTCTCTACTATAAACAATCAAAACATACCGAGCCCCGCACCCCGCGGACTCGGTATGTTTCGTTTTTCGCCTCTCGCACCTTGCCTATGGAGCAATTCGAGCCTGCCTTCGCGCTTCGCGCTCACACTGCCACAAAACAAGGAGGGAACGAATTAAAAGGCTCACAATTCACTACACCTCTCGCCCCTCGCCTTTCGCCTTTCGCCTCTCGCCTCTCTTTATAGTACCGGTGGGATGAGGGGATTGGCACGGATGGGATAGACGCGGACAGCACCCTCTGCACCGTCGGGAGCCTTGTCTTTGGTCACCGAAAAACGGAAAAGATAGGGCACAAGGCGCCATAGGTTTACACGGTAGCCGGTCGAATAAGGCGCAATCAACAGCATGCCATCGGCGATGGTGAGTATGCACTGTTGCTTTTTTGATTTGAAGCGCCCCGTTGCATTGTCGATTGAGGATGACAGTCTGACATTGTAGCTGTTCTGTTTGCCGGCAAAACTCCCGGCGCCCATCACCTGGGGCACCTCCACAATCGGGTCGGGACTATCGAGCAGCGTCATGGTGATGTTACCGCGCTCGTCGGCAACAATGGCCACCGTCGCACCCGACGACCAAACCCAGACACCCTCGATGGGTGTCAACCGCCGACCCTCAAACTCGGCCAGCACCGACTCGGGCACCACATACCCTGCAGCCGCCATGACTGCCACCACCCAACTGACAACCAACCCTATAATCCTCGCCCTGCTCATAACACCGCAATACGCCGAATTTTTGCCAACCGCTCCATAAACGATGCATCGCGGCTGATACGCCCACGGTCGTATCTCGACTGGAGATTAACCCAGTATTCGGCTTCGATACCGAGGGCGGCTTCGAGCAACATTGAAAACTCGAGGGTAATGCTTCGCTTGCCGTTTATAATCTCGTTGAGTTGAGACACTTTTACGCCCAGCCGGTCGGCAAGATACGTTTGCGTAATTCCGCGCTCCTCAATTTCCTCGCGAAGAAACTCACCGGGATGCGTAGCCTCGAGCGGCTCAATATTGTTGGCAATCATCATCGGGTCGACCCCCGGCAAGGTAATCATCTTATTCATAATGTTTCGAAAGTTCAATAATATTACAAACTACAGCATAAGCCTCGCCGCCATTTTCGACGATGGTAAACTCAATGCGATATTTATCATTGACACGAATAGAAAAACGACCTGCGCGGTCCCCGACCAGTTTTTCGAAATGCAGTGAACCTATATGGTAAAGCGTTTCGGGTCTGCTTGCCGCCATCAACTGCTCAATACGTCTTTTATAACGCTTGACAACATCGGGCTGATAACGATGTTTATTATCCGAGCATTTTCCGGACTCGAACAATTCGCGCAGGTATGATTCTTCAAAAGTAACAATCATTGTCTTTATCTATTACGCTGCAAATCTACGAAAAGTTTTTCATTTTCACAAATCTGTGAAAACCTTCTTTTATATATAAAAATATCTGATTCTTTGGTCTCTGTTTTTTGGACCGGGGTCTTCACAATTCTTTGCAAGCAAAGCGCTACGCGATGGCACAATTCCCAGCTCGTTAGATGGTGCTGAATTTGTAGGCGACACCGAATGACAGGATTTCTTTGACTTGGAGTTTGTGCCACGAGGGGTCGTCGCAGCGCGGGGTCGACGAGTCGTAGCGTGCGTGGACGTAGATCTGTGTGGACAGATAGCGGTTGATGTCCATCGACAGGGTGTTTTCCCAGTCAGCCTGCAGGTAGTTGTAGTCGGTGAAGACAAAGATGCGGCTTCGGAATTGGATATTCGAGGTCAGTTTCCAAAGTATCTTTGCTTCGGCACTCGAACCGAAGTTCATCTTGTACTTTTTCTCAGGCGCAATATCCCAAGTGGCGTGCGAGAGTTCGTCGTCAGGCTCGATACATATCTTCATATTGTAACCTATCGGCGCAATCGAGGCATCGAAGGTGAACGTCTTGGGTTTGTTGGCGTAGTTGTAGGTCATACCGATACCGGCCGTAAACTCGCCCGGGGCCAGGAATGCCGAGTTGAGCTGGTGTTTGTTGGTGATGTACGAGTTGAGCAACTGGGTTTTGAACTGCGCAGTCAACGAGTAGTACCAACGGTGGGCGGCTTTTACACCGAATGTCATATTGAGTTGGAGAAGATCCTCGGATATGGAGTAGTTGCGCAGCGAGTCGTCGGGGGCGCTGTTCATGCCGAGTTTATACTGCATCGTGGCCTCGAAGAGCAAGTTGGGATGGTAAACGGGGTTGAGTTTGACGTTGTAGTATACGTTGGCAATCATATTGAGGTTGTTGTTGCCGCCCTGATACCAGTTGGGCGAAACGTAAGCCTGGCTGAACTGGAGCGAGGCGGTGAACGTACGCAGCCAATGACGTTTTTTAACGTCGATTTCGAATTTGTCGGGGGCATCGAGCACTACCTCCTTAAGCTCGATTGAGTGGTCCTTGGGGTTTACTTCGGCATAGTACTCCCTGGGCGCTTTCTCCATAAAAGCTATGTTTTTAGTTACGAGCCAGGGGTTGTTGACCATGAATCGCTGTTGGATGCGGGCGGCACGATTCGAGACGGCCTCGCTGCGCTCAATCCACTCGGTTGCCGAGTCGCCGGTCAGTTCGGGCTTAAAGGGCTCGTAGGTGTCGAACATCTTATAGTGAGTATAAACCGGGGTCGAGAACAGCATTTTGGGCAGCGGAGCCATCACCATGACCGTGTCGTAGGGTATGGCACGGAGCGAGTCGAGATTAAAAGCGATGGTGTCGGCCATCATTGTGTCGTAGTTGGCCGTATCGGCTTTCAACGTTGGGTTTACGCGAGCCGAGTCGCGGTACATAGCTTGGGGACGAGCAACGACTGTTGTCGAAACGAGCATGGCAATGACGGCCATGCCGAGGATACGGAATATAGCGGTTGGTTTCATTGTCAGTTACTTAGCAGGGGGGAGGTGGAGTGTTTACCTTTGTTTTTTAACAGCGGTGTAGATGGTGGCCACGCCGAGGGTCAGAGAACGGTAGGCCGTATCGTCAAAGCCGGCTCGGCGCATAATATCGAGCATGGCATCCCGTGCCGGCACAGCAGCAATCGACTCGGGCAGATAGGTGTAGGCCCGGCTGTCCTTCGATACGATACGCCCCACGGCGGGGATAATACAGCGGGTATAGAAATTATAAAACGGTTTTACGACGCGCGAGGCCGGCGGTGTCAGTTCGAGTACAACCAAAAGTCCGCCCGGCCGCAGCACGCGGCACATCTCGGTGTACCCGGCTTCGAGGTCCTCAAAATTGCGGACACCGAAGGCGATGGTCATCGCATCGAAGGTGTCGTCGGCAAAGGGCATCTTAAGGGCGTCGGCCGTCATCAGCGTGATACGGTCGTCAAGACCGTGCTCGGCAACCTTTCGGCGTCCGATTTCGATCATACTCTCGGACAGGTCGGCGCCGGTCACCTTGGCATCGGGTATGGCCCGGGCCAGGGCGACAGCCAAGTCGCCCGTGCCGGTAGCCAGGTCGAGGATGGTGCCCGGTCGTGCATCGCGTACCATGCGCACACACCGACGACGCCATCGGCGGTCGATGCCCATGGTCATCATGCGGTTCATCGTGTCGTAGGCCGGCGCTATCGAGTCGAACATGTCGCGTACCTGCTCGGTTTTGGCACGCGAGTCGCCCTCGGCGGCGTAGGGGGTGATGTTCTCTACGTTGTGGTCCATTAACGAGCAAGGGTGTCGAGCGTGTCAAGTACGTTTTTCTCGATACGGTCGACAAGGTGGGTTTCGGGTGCTTTTACAAATTTTTCGCCGGTGATTTGTTCGTACAGTTCGATGTAGCGATTCGAGATTGCCTCGCAAACCTCGTCGGTCATTTCAGGCACTTTTTCGCCGGGACGACCCATAAAACCGTTTTCAATAAGCCATTGACGCACAAACTCTTTTGAAAGTTGACGCTGGGGCTCACCGTTTTCGAAGCGATCCTCGTAGCCTTCGCTGTAGAAGTAGCGCGACGAGTCGGGG
>JAAGKN010000020.1_pt1 | contig 67484 bp, 57 predicted proteins | sample 6206371 | NCBI WGS metagenome assembly JAAGKN01 (sample SAMN11533720, study PRJNA540317) | gut metagenome | isolation source: fecal pellets from male and female animal of same cohort | host: Peromyscus leucopus | place: USA:CA | collected 2017
AAAATAAGTTTTTTTATTCCGTTGTCACTGACTTTTGCCGCAAGCTCAGGACCGCGTTTTATGAAAAATGTTGACTCCTGACTCTAAGAGTCCGTTTCATAAAATTTTGGCTCTGGGGGCGGCTGCTTTGCGTCAAGCCCGTCTTCTTTCTGTAGGGAGCATAGCGGGCTATGTGACCGGAAGAAAGAAGGCGGGATTGGCGTGAAGCAGCCGGTCTTTGGTAATATTTTACAAATGAGATATAATTGAATGAATATGGTTAAAATCCGTTTAAAAAAGTTACCTCAGTCTCGCATCCTAGGCCGATATGGGCACTTCTCCTTCAGTCACATAGCCCGCTATGCTCCTTGCGGAGAAGCACCCATATCGTCTCAAGGATGCGACCCCCAGAGCCAAAATTTTTATGAAACGGACTCTAAGGTAAGAATGAAAAGGAATTTAGAAGTTATGGATTTTTTTTGTAATTTTGCAAAAAACAGACATGACTCATGGAATATAATCATCGTGAAATAGAAAAGCGCTGGCAACAGTTCTGGCGCGACAATCAAATATATAAGGTAACTGAAAATCCGGCACGTCGTAAGTTCTACGTGCTTGACATGTTTCCGTACCCCTCGGGTGCCGGCCTCCATGTCGGTCATCCACTCGGATACATAGCCAGTGACATCTACGCGAGGTTCAAACGCCAGCAGGGCTTCAATGTGCTACATCCCATGGGTTACGACGCCTATGGTCTTCCCGCCGAGCAGTATGCCATCCAGACCGGCCAGCACCCCGAGAAGACCACCAATGACAACATCGCCCGCTACCGCCAGCAGCTCGACAAGATCGGATTCTCATTCGACTGGAGCCGCGAGGTGCGCACCTGCGATCCTGAATATTACAAGTGGACACAGTGGGCGTTCATGCAGATGTTCAATTCCTATTATGACCTCGACGCCAACAAGGCCAAGCCTATCGCTGAGCTGATCGAGCACTTCGCTAAGAACGGTTCGGAAGGTATCAACCCGACCTCGGGCAAGGAATTGAAGTTTACTGCCGACGAGTGGAATGCGCTCAGCGAAAAGGAGAAGCGTGAACGCTTGATGAATTACCGCATCGCCTATCAGGGCGAGACGATGGTGAACTGGTGCCCCGAGTTGGGCACCGTACTTGCCAACGATGAGGTCAGCGAGGGCCTCAGCGTGCGCGGAGGCTTCCCCGTGGAGCAGAAAATGATGAACCAGTGGTGTCTGCGTGTTTCCGCGTATGCGCCGCGACTCCTCGATGACCTCGATACTCTCGAATGGTCCGACTCGCTCAAGGAGACCCAGCGCAACTGGATCGGCCGGAGCGAGGGTGCCGAGATGCGTTTTGATATCGCCGACTCCGATATCTCTCTTGAAATTTTCACGACACGTGCCGACACTGTGTTCGGAGTGACATTTATGGTGCTCGCTCCCGAATCTAAATATGTGCAGTTGCTGACAACTCCCGAGAACATAGCGGCTGTGGACGCCTACCTCGACGAGGTCAAGCACAAGACCGAGCGTGAACGTCAGATCGAGAAGAAGGTGTCGGGCGTTTTCACCGGAAGCTATGCGGTCAATCCGCTGACCGGTGAGAAAATCCCGGTTTGGGTCAGCGATTATGTACTCGCCGGATACGGTACGGGTGCCATCATGGCTGTGCCCGCGCATGACTCGCGCGACTATGCCTTCGCCCGCCACTTCAATCTGCCCATAATACCGCTGATCGAAGGTGCCGATGTGTCCGAGCAGAGCTTCGACGCCAAGGAAGGCAAGATGATCAACTCGAAAGGCCCGAAACTCGACCTCAATGGCCTTGAGGTCAAGGAGGCGATTGCCAAGACCAAGAAGTTTATAGAAGAGACCGGTCTCGGCAAGGTCAAGACCAATTACCGTCTGCGTGATGCAATTTTCTCGCGCCAGCGTTATTGGGGTGAGCCGTTCCCTGTGTACTACAAGGATGGTGTGGCGTATCTGATGGATGAGTCTGACCTGCCGTTGCTTTTGCCGGCTGTTTCGAGCTACAAACCCAGTCCGGACGGCCAGCCTCCGTTGGCTAATGCCGAAAACTGGAAGACTGCCGACGGCTGTCCCATCGAGGTGTGCACGATGCCCGGTTTCGCAGGTTCGTCTGCTTACTATCTCCGCTATATGGATCCACACAACGACAAGGCTCTTGTCAGCAAGGAGGCCGATGAATACTGGCGCAACGTGGACCTCTATGTGGGTGGTGCCGAACATGCCACCGGCCACCTGATCTATTCACGCTTCTGGAACAAATTCCTCTTCGACCTCGGCGTCGTGGCTGAAAACGAACCGTTCCGCAAGCTCGTCAACCAGGGTATGATCCAGGGCCGCAGCAATTTCGTATACCGCATCAAGAATACCAATACATTTGTCAGCCACGGCCTGCGCAAGCAGTACGATACGACACCCATACGTGTCGACATATCGATGGTCTCGAACGATATCCTCGACACCGAGCGTTTCAAGACCTGGCGTCCTGAATATGCTGATGCCGAGTTTGTGCTCGAGGATGGCAAGTACGTCTGCGGATATGCCGTGGAGAAGATGTCGAAGTCGATGTTCAACGTTGTCAACCCCGACGATATTGTTGACCGTTACGGAGCCGACACACTCCGTCTCTACGAGATGTTCCTCGGTCCTATCGAGCAGTCAAAGCCCTGGGATACCAACGGTATCGACGGTGTGAACCGTTTCCTCAAGAAGCTCTGGGGATTTGCCGACCGCGTCGATTTTGACAGCGACAAGGAGATGACCAAGGAGGAGAGCAAAGCTGTCAACAAGCTCATAAAGAAGGTTACGGCCGATATCGAGGCATTCTCGTTCAATACTTCCGTTTCGGCCTTTATGATTGCTCTCAATGAGTTGAGTTCGCTGAAGTCCACCAACCGCCGTGCTCTTGAGCTTGTCACCCGTGTCATCGCACCGTTCGCTCCGCACATGGCCGAGGAGTTCTGGCACCGCTTGGGCAATGAAGGCTCGGTGGTCGATGCCGAATGGCCTTCGTATGACGAGTCTGCGCTCGCCGAGGATACAGTGAAATATCCGGTATCGTTCAACGGCAAGACCCGTTATTTCATCGAGGTACCTGCTGACGCGGACAAGGCTGCCGTCGAGAAACTCGCCCTTGGCGATGAAAGCGCGGCCAAATGGCTTGGCGACAAGACGCCCAAGAAGGTAATCGTTGTTCCGGGTCGCATAGTCAATATAGTTCTTTAAATATCTGTAAATAAAATCCTTAAAAATGAGTCTATGAAATTCCGCAATGCTCTTGCGCTCGCCCTCGCGGCGTGCTGTTTGATTCCTGCCTCCGCTGCAAAGAAGCAGGAAAATCTCGGCCATGTCAAAGCCGAATCGCCTTCGCCCGAGTGGCTGGAGTCAGCCGTAATATATGAAGCCAACCTCCGTCAGGGAACACCGACACGCGACCTCAAGGGTCTGCAGCGTCAGTTGCCCCGTCTCCGCGACCTCGGTGTAGATGTGGTCTGGCTTATGCCGATTCATCCGATCAGCAAGGCCGAACGTAAGGGTACTTTTGGCTCTTATTACGCCGTGCAGGATTACAAGGAAGTGAATCCTGAATTCGGCAATCTCCACGATCTCCAGGAGTTCGTGCGCACCGCCCATGCGTACGGTATGAAGGTGATTCTCGACGAGGTGTGCAACCACACCGGCGCCGACAACGCATGGGTGACCGAACATCCCGACTGGTATGCACGCAATGAGAAAGGCGAGATGTACGGTCCTTATGACTGGACGGATGTCTATAAACTCGACTACACGAATCCGGAGACCCGTGCGGCCATGATCGACGCTCTTTCTTTTTGGATTACTGAGGCTGATATCGACGGATACCGTTGCGATGTCGCCGGTGAGGTCCAGACCGATTTCTGGGAGGAAGCCCGACCGAAACTGCAGGCCCTCAAGCCTGTCATGATGCTGGCTGAGGCCTCGAAACCTGAACTTCTGGTCAAGGCGTTCGATATCGACTACGCATGGCCGATGAAGGATGTGTTCAACGCCATAGCCGCCACAAAGGGTGTCAACGAGTGGGCCGCCAAGAAAGGTGAGAAGCGTCCGGCGATGACCGCGCAGGATATACCGGCGCTGCTTGAGAAACAGAAGAAGGAATATCCCGAAGGCGCCGTCCATATGAATATGATTACCAACCATGACCTCAACTCGTGGGAAGGTACGGAGTTTGATCGTTTCGGCCCGGCGACAGGTGCGTTTGCAGTTCTGAGCTATACGTTGCCAGGCGCCCCGATGATGTACACAGGCCAGGAGACCGGTTTCAATCATGCTTTCGAATTCTTCGAGCAGGATTCAATCCAGCCGAGTCTCGATAATAATGAGTTCACCGTGTTCTATGAGACGCTGAACTCGTTGAAGCATCACAAGAAAGCCCTTCGCACCAAGGCCCCCATAAAATTTATTAAGACTTCGAATCCGGACGTGTTGGTATTCACACGCACGGCTGAGGACAATTCCGATACGGTGTCGGTAATCGTCAATCTTTCGAACGAGGAAGTCGAGTTCAAACTTGATCCGGAGAACGTGATTGACGTCGCCGGTGCCATCGATTACTTCGGCGCGGGTCCGGCCGTGATACCCGGCAGACTCAAGCCGTGGCAATATGTCGTCATCACGCAATAATGTGCGTATCGGAATCCGTTTATAAATCTGATGGATCTTAAGATAACAGATGTAACGCCGGAATGGATATGGTATCAGATGGCCTTGTTCAACTTGGTCATTCTGCCTTTCTTAGTCCGCATCCGTTTCCGTAAGGGAGAGCGGAACACGTTGCGATTCAGCACCAAGCCTTTCTCGACAAAGTTTCTGGGACTGGTGGTGCTTGTGTTGTGTGTGTTCGCGACATACGACGGTGACTGGTTCTCGTACTGGATCGGTTTCCGCAACGTGCTCAAGAGTATGTCCTACGAGAGCCAGATGGAACCGTTCTATCTGTTTCTGATGCAATCCCTGAGTTTCGACAACTACCTTGTGTTCCGTGTCGAGGTGTGGGGACTGGCGGTGTTGTTCTATTATCTGTCGTTCAAACGGTTGGGAGTGAATACTCCGTTGATGTGGACCGGATTCATACTCACGACCCTCATCAATTTCGCCTATATGCGCGGTGTGCTCGGTTTCGGAGTGGCATTATATGGCTACACCTTCCTGATCAGACCGCGCAAGAAACAGGTTGCCAATTCATATCTGATCGGAGCTCTGATACTGTTGGCGTCTCTTATCTTCCATAAGAGTATGTACATCGTGGTCATCATAGCCGGTCTTTCGCTGATTCCGGTCAAGAAGTGGGTAATCATGAGTGTACCGTTCCTTCTTCCTGTCGTCATCATGATGTTTGAACTCTTCATACTTCCGATGATTGGCAAGGAGAGTGCGGGCGCCAATTATCTGACTCAGGACTACGAGGCGTTTGGCTTTGCGCGGGCGTTGTTCAACTACATGAACTATTTCGTGTCGTTCGGCACCATACTTCTGCTGCTCATACCCTACTGGAAGGGGCAGATGCCGAAGTATCTTTGCCATGCATATTACTTCGTGGTCTACATATTGGTTGTCTACAGCGTGGTGTTCTTTGTCTTCGAGATGAACGGCATAGGCGGAAAGTACCTGTCGAACCGTATATTCCTGATGATATACTGCATGTTCCCCCTGTTGTTCAATTATCAGATTCAGCGGAAGGGGATGGGCTGGCAGAATCTCTGTCTCATCTTTGTGATGTGGCTGGCAGTAAATTACAACTATGCGTATGCCTATTATCTGCAACTTATTGATAGGATAGTATGAAGCTGTCGATTGTCATACCGGTTTACAAAGTCGAACCCTATGTCGAGAGGTGCATCGTGAGTTGCATTGATCCGGCCCTGATAGCGAAGGACTATGAGATAATCCTCGTTAACGACGGGACGCCCGATGACAGTGCCGTGATAGCGGAGAAAGCGATAACGGGTGTGCCGGGAACGCGAATCATACATAAGCCTAACGGAGGTCTTAGCTCGGCCCGTAACTCCGGTCTTGCGGTTGCCAAGGGTGACTTTGTATGGTTCATTGATTCAGATGATTATCTTATTGAGGGCGCGGTTGGGAAAGTACTGGACGCACTTACAGATGACCTTGATATGCTTGAGGTTCAGTTTCAGTTGGTATACGAGGATGGCAGGCAACCTGTGCCCAAGGTGGATTTTGTTTGGCCGGGCGTGAAGTCGGCTTCAGAGGTGATGGCCGGTACCGGTATATCCACCCCCGCCCAGTTCTCGATTTTCAAGCGTTCCTTGTTGGTGGACAATGATGTGCGTTTCATGGAGGGAATCCTGCATGAAGACCACGAGTTTACCCCGAGGGCTCTGTTTCATGCGCGCCGCTGTGCGAGTCTGGGAGAGGTGGTCTATAATTATCTGCAACGCAATCACGGTAGCATAATGAATTCATATAAAGCCCGGAATGGTCTGGACAGTATCAAGGCCATACGAAGCCTTATAGAGTTCGAGAAGGTGCACCGGACAGATAATCCGGTGATATCTTCCTATTTTATGGGCAGAGTTGGGCTTTGCTTCAACTGCATACTCAACGGCATGAGGGTCATGACGCCGGACGACCGCCGGACAGTATTGACCGAAATAAAGCGCCGTCCGGAGATAATGAAAGCCATGCGGAGAAGTATCAACCGACTTTATCGGGTTGAAGGGCGGCTTTTCGCCATAAATCCCGGTCTGGGATTCAAGTTCTATAAGACAATTCAAAAATTACGTGCACTTCTATGAGCGTGTTTTCCAGCTTGAGGCAGGGCGCCAAGGAATTTCTCGGCGGATTGTTCCGCATCACCTTCTCGGGTGTGATGTGGATTCCTTTCCATGCCGTGCGTCGGGTGGTGACAAAACCTCTGTACAAATCGGTAGGTAAGGGAACCTCAATCAGCCGCAATGTCGATGTCCGCACACCGCGGCATATAGTCATCGGTTCGCACACGAACATCAACAAGCATGTGCTTCTCGATGGGCGCGGTGGCGAACTTGTGATCGGCGATAACGTCGATGTGGCCCAGGAGGCCCAGCTGTGGACTCTTCAGCACGATTACAACTCTCCCGACTACAAGGCTGTCGGGCGCCCTGTCCACATCGGCGATTATGCCTGGATAGGGACGCGGGCCATAATATTGCCCGGCGTCCGCGTCGGCGAGGGGGCGGTGGTGGCTGCCGGCGCAGTTGTGACACGCGATGTCGAGGACTATGCGGTGGTCGGTGGTGTGCCGGCCCGTAAGATAGGGGATAGGTCGCGGCGTCTGACTTATCGACTCGGTAACCGTCGTTGGTTTGACTAAAAAGTGGCAGAGAAGAAAAACATATCGAATACTGAGGCAGGCGGTTCGAGCAACCGGCGCTTGGCGAAGAACACACTGTTCATGTATGCGCGTATGATTGTCGTCATGGCGGTCTCGCTCTATACGTCACGCGTGATTCTGGAGCAACTCGGCGTTATGGATTACGGTATCTATAATGCCGTCGGTGGAATTGTGCTCGTTTTCCAGTTCCTGAACGGTTCGATGGCCCTGTCATCGCAGCGTTTTCTGTCGTTCGAGATGGGGCGCCGCGACTTTGAGCGTCTGTCCCGGACTTTCCGCGCGTCGTTGACGATACATCTGACGCTCATCGCGTTTGTGCTTGTCATAGCCGAGACTGTGGGCCTGTGGTTTCTGAACACGCAGATGACCATACCACCCGACCGTATGGCGAGTGCCCGGTGGGTCTATCAGTTCTCAATCATGACCTTCTCCTGCACGATTATGGCCGTGCCGTTCAACGCCCTGATTATATCGCATGAGGATTTCAAGGTGTATACCTACACGAGTGTCGTCGAGGCCGCCTTGAAACTCGGCGTGGCTTATATGCTTGCCTTTAATCTGCCAGATAAGTTAGTGTTCTATGCCTTCGGACTGTTTGCCGTCAATCTCGGCATAGCGCTGTTCCCTGCGCTGTATTGCAAGCTGAAGTATTCGGAGTGCCATCTCGGATTCACTCGCGAGAAGGAACTGTTGAAGCAGTTGTCGTCTTTTGCCGGCTGGAGCCTGTACGAGTCCGTGGCCTGGGTCTGCAAGTTCCAGGGGGTGAATCTTATCCTCAATATCCTGTTTGGCCCGATTGTCAACGCCGCCTATGCTGTGTCGATGCAGGTTCATAGCGCTCTGAACAAGGTGACGGTAAGTTTCACATCCGCTTTGAATCCTCAGCTCGTCAAAAACTATGCATCCGAATCGTTCGGGTCGCTTTCCAATCTGATAATCCGCGGGTCGAAGTTCTCATTCCTGCTGGTGATGGTGTTCTCGGTGCCGTTGGTGTTCTCGGTTGATCAGATTCTGTCGATATGGCTCAAGAATGTGCCTGAGCACGCCGTGATGTTCACGCGACTGGTCATCATCAACTCGACGCTTGAGGCTCTCTGCATTATGATGACCAATTCGATACAGGCCACCGGAAAAATCAAGTTGCTCCAGTTACTGGTGGGCACAACAATATTGCTCAACCTGCCGTTGTCGTGGCTGTTTCTCAAACTCGGTTTTGCACCGTATTCTGTCTTTGTCATCGCCATTGTCCTGACGCTGATTACTATTGTCGAACGTATATTTGTGATGCGTCGCACAGTTCCTGAATTTTCAGTCGTGCAGTTTGCGTCGGCGGTACTGCTCAGGCTTACGGTCGTTGTGGCTGTTGTGGGGGGATGTATGTATCTGCTTTCATTGCGTGCATGGACCGGTTTCTGGCAGGTTGTTGCAGTTTCATTCATCCTTATGGCTGTCGTCCTGGGAGTTGCCTTCACCATCGGCATGACCCGTGGAGAGCGTACCAAAATCACGGGCCTTATCCGTTCAAAACTACATTCAAGGTTCGCAAAATAAGTTTATACGACTTCAGTTTTTGGATTTGTCGGGTGTTTTTACTAAATTTGGTGGTAAATAAGGAAAACCCGCAATAATGGTAGAGCACAGCGTGAAATATCCGATAGGCGTTCAGTCGTTCGAGAGGCTTCGTAACAATCACCACGCTATATTTATTAGCAGACACTATAAACGATACCAAAAATTGGATTAACGACACCGATAAAGTCTCTGGCGACACCAGCAATAGTGGTAGTGACACCGGAAATAGTATTAGTGACACCGTAAGTCTTACTCCCGATGAAGTAATATTCGAAGAGTCGGTTTTAATAAAGGTGGTCATTGGGAGGTGATTAAAGAATATTCGAAGGAACAATGACAGCAGTTTAATTAACAAATGGATACAATAATCGCACTATCCGCAACTGTAAAATCGAGTGTGGAAGCGGAGGGAAAATTATCTGATTACCAATGGAGAACAGACCTGAATTGATATATTATTTGGATCCGCAGTCGTACAATAACTTGAGTAAGTATGATGCGGGCGTCCTTTCGGAGATGCGCGATGGTCGCGTGGAATTTTTCGGAAGCACGATGTGGGACTGCGAGCCGATGCCAGGTGTCGGCATGAATTTGTGGTTTGATTATAACCGCATGGGTAACGCAGTGTCCAAGGCGTTGAGTTATTTCCGTACGCTGATTCGGATTTACCGCCGTGCCCGTCGCGAACGTCCGGGTGTCGTGCATATTCAGTGGACGCGCATACCGGCACTTGACCTCCGGTTTGTAAAGCATTTCAGATCTCTTGGCATAAAGGTGATATATACGGCTCACAATCTGCTGCCACATGATTCAGGCGATAAGTATCTCAAGGTGTTTCAGCGAATTTATCGGGAGGTTGATAATGTCATCGTCCATTCGACGCGTACGCGCGAGGAACTGATGAAGATGTTCGGCGTCCCGGCTGAGAAAATCTCGGTCATACCGCATGGTATTCTTGATATGGACTCGGATGTGGACGGTGTCGCCGAACGTGCGGACGATTTGCGATGTCTCACCGGGACTTCCGGCAAGTTGGTGTTTGCTTCGATGGGACTTCAGTCGCAGTATAAAGGCGTTGACAATATCGTCCGCGTGTGGACAGAGAACGACCGGTTCCGCAACAATCCGGCATGTCACCTGCTGTTGGTAGGCCGCAACAAGAATCTGGATTATACGCCCCTCGACGGTGTGACGAATGTGACGGTGGTTGACGAGAAGGTTGACAATCTTGATTTTATGGCCTATATGCAACTCGCTGACGTAGTGTTGCTCCCGTACCGTAAGATTTCGCAGAGCGGTGTGCTGTTCACGGCATTGACTCACAACATTCCGGTCTTGGTCAGCAATGTCGGAGGGTTGCCCGACCCATTGTCGGTGGCCGATGTCGGCTGGAATATCGGCCAGCCTTCCAAGGAAAATCTTGAATCAGTCATGCTTGGACTGTTGGAGGACCCGGATGCCGTGCTGATGAAAAAGCAGAACATACGGGAATTCGAAAAAGTCAGGGCTCATTACGATTGGTCAGAGATATCACGCCTGACCTCGCGCTTGTATTGCGAGATTTTGCGCTGAACAATTTCTATACGGCTACATATTTATGGATAAAATTGTGGAAAAGTGGCTTTTTAGAGGGGTAAAAATCACGGAAAAGTGGCATTTCTGAGGGGTAAAAATTGCGGAAAAATGGGAATTGTTTAGCTATACAGCTATAAATAAAAACATTAAGGCGGATACAACTTTTAACAAAGATTCACGTTTAATAAATATGAATTTCACACCGCTGGCCCGTCCGTTGTTTGTCAGGTCGGCCCGACGCACCGACTGCTGGGCCGAACAAGGCCCCGAGATTCAGCTCACCGAGTTGAAATCTCTGCTCCGTCGTGCCCGCAAGACAGAGGTGGGGCGCCGTTATGACTTCAGCACTTTGGCGTCCGCTGCTGACATCTATTCGCAATTTGCGGCCAATGTTCCGATTGTGGAGTATGAGGATATCCGGGCCGATGTGTTGCGGATGGTTGACGGTGAGCGCGACGTGCTGTGGCCCGGGGTCTGCCGCAACTACGCCCAGTCATCGGGCACGTCAGGAGGCCGGTCCAAATTCATACCCATCACTACCGACAATCTCCATTATTGCCACTACCGCGGAGCATCCGACTGCGTGGCGCATTACCTGCGCTCGAATCCGGATTCGCGTCTCTTCGCCGGCAAGGCATTTGTGCTCGGAGGGTCTTTCTCCAGCCAATTGCAACCCAAAGACCCCCATGTCCGGATCGGGGACCTGAGCGCAACGCTGATACGGCGCATCAACCCACTGGCCAACTCATTCCGTGTGCCGGACATGCACACGGCCCTTCTGCCCGACTGGGCCGACAAGTTGCCGGCTCTCGTCCGGGCGTCTGCACACGAGGATATCACCAATCTATCGGGTGTGCCTTCATGGTTCTTGACCGTCATCAAGGAGGTGATCCGCACGCGGGGGGTGGAGAAGATCAGCGATGTATGGCCCAATCTTGAGGTTTTCTTCCACGGAGGCATATCATTTGAACCATACCGCGACATCTATACTCACCTGACTGACCCGGCCAAGATGCACTTTGTCGAGACATACAATGCGTCCGAAGGATTCTTCGCCGTGCAGAACGACCCGTCTGACCATTCGCTGCTGCTGATATTGGATAACGATATCTTCTACGAATTCCACGACATTGCGGCGCCCGCGAGCGCTCCCGTTCCGATGTGGGAAGTCGAGGAAGGTCGGGTATACGAACTCATCATTACCTCCAGCAACGGACTCTGGCGGTACCGACTGGGGGATACGGTGCGTGTCACATCGGTTAATCCGTTGAAGATAAAGATTGCGGGACGCACCAAGACGTTCATCAATGCTTTCGGCGAGGAACTGATGGAGGACAATGCGGAGCGCGCCATAGCACAGGCATGCCGTGCCACCGGGGCGACCGTACGGAACTATACGGCAGCCCCCGTCTATGCCACTGACCACAGCAAGGGGCGTCACCAGTGGCTGATAGAATGGCTTACGCCGCCCGACGACACGGGGCTGTTTGCCGAAGAGCTCGACAAGGCACTGCGCGAGGTCAACTCTGACTATGACGCCAAGCGGTCGCATACCATATTCCTCGACCCTCCGTTGGTCACCACGCTGCCCGACGGAACATTCGACCGCTGGCTCCGCTCGGTAGGCACGGGCAAGCTCGGCGGCCAGCGCAAAATCCCCCGACTAAGCAACGACCGCATCATCGTCGATGCCGTCCTTACCCTGGCCGGTGCGGGCTGAATATACAACTATTGGGTATGTGGGGTAAAATTTTTGATAAAGATGTCCGTTTCATAATAAGACATCACCAATTTTAAGTAGTAATAAACACCACAAGGGTTACCTGACCATGTCAAAATACGGATTGGTTTCCATCATAACCTCCTCATTCAATTGCGCTAAGTACATTGGCGAGACAATTGAATCGATACAGGCGCAGAGCTACCCTGACTGGGAGTTGCTTATCACCGACGACTGCTCGACAGACAACAGTCTGGAGATAATAGAGCGTTATGCGCGTCATGACAAACGCATAAAGGTGATAAAATTATCCGAAAACGGGGGCACTGGTGTCGCGCGTAACACATCCACCCGCGCGGCCAAGGGCCGGTTCATTGCTTTCTGCGACAGCGATGACCTCTGGTATCCGACCAAGCTCGAACGTCAGCTCGAGTTCATGGTCGCGGGCGACTATGGCTTGACATATACCTCGTATGATGTCTGCGACGAGGGCGGCCATATCAAGGGCTACGTGGAATGCCTCCCGAAACTTACCTATCCCACCATACTGCGCGACAACGGCATCGGTTGCCTGACGGCAATCTACGACACCCGCAAGATGGGCAAGCGCTACATGCCCGAGCTCCACAAACGCCAGGACTGGTGTCTGTGGATTCATATGATCAAAGAGATGGGGGAGGCGCACGGCCTTCAGGAACCTCTCGCGGTCTATCGCGACAGGTCGGATTCAATCTCCGCCAAAAAGTACAAGCTGATAAAGTATAACTACCGGGTTTACCATAAGGAACTCGGCTTCAATCACCTGGTGTCGTCCATGCTGTTGGGCGGCTATTTCCTGCCCTATTATTTCTACAAGAAGGCGCGTCACCGCCAGATTTACAAGAAGCGTAGCCGCAACAAGGGGCGCCGTTAAGTCCGTGCGTCCGACGCGTCGGGCGCCGTCAGTCGCGACGGAACAAGTCGCGTGTGTAGACCTTGCCGGCCACGTCGCCTAATGACTCCGAGTCGAATCTGTTCGCGATTATCGCCGCCGACTCTTTCTTGAATCTTTCGAGGTCATTGACTATCTCACTGCCGAAGAACGTCGTGCCGTTTTCGAGCGTGGGCTCGTAAATAATCACTTTCGCCCCCTTGGCCTTGATGCGTTTCATAACGCCCTGGATAGACGACTGACGGAAATTGTCGCTGTTTGACTTCATGGTCAGGCGGTAGACGCCGATTGTGCACTCCTGCTCGGGTTTGGAACCGTAGTCAATGTCGCTCGTATAGCTGTACCATCCGGCCATCTTGAGCACCTGGTCGGCTATGAAGTCCTTGCGCGTGCGGTTGCTCTGCACGATTGCCGACATCATGTTCTGCGGGACGTCGGCATAGTTTGCCAACAACTGCTTGGTGTCCTTGGGCAGGCAGTACCCGCCGTAGCCGAACGATGGGTTGTTGTAATGTGTGCCGATGCGCGGGTCGAGGCCTATTCCCTCGATAATAGCTTTGCTGTCCAGCCCTTTTACCTCGGCGTATGTGTCGAGCTCATTGAAGTAGCTGACCCGAAGCGCCAGATAGGTGTTGGCGAAGAGCTTGACGGCCTCCGCTTCCTTCAGACCCATGAAAAGTACAGGAATCTCCTCCTTGATGGCACCCTCCTGCAGCAGAATGGCAAACTGTCGGGCGGCCATCTCCAGTCGCGGAATGTCGGCCAATTCGGTAATGGCATCGTTCTCCTCCTGAAAGTCTTCCTTGACTATCATTTTCGGTACGCCGACTATGATGCGCGAAGGAAAGAGATTGTCATACAGCGCCTTGCTCTCGCGCAGAAACTCAGGCGCGAACAGCAGGTTGAGCTTGCGCAGCCCGAGGTGACGGTACTTGGCATACATATTGCGGCAGAAGCCCACCGGGATAGTCGACTTGACTACGATGACGGCCTCCGGATTGACCTTCAGCACGAGGTCAATCACCTCCTCGACGTGCGAGGTGTCGAAATGGTTGCAACGGGCGTCGTAGTTGGTGGGCGTGGCGATAACGACAAAATCGGCGTCGCTGTAGGCCTGTTCGGCATCAAGAGTAGCCGTGAGATCCAAAGGCTTTTCAGTCAGATAGCGCTCTATATAATCATCCTGGATGGGTGAGACGCGGTTGTTGATCATCTCGACCTTCTCGGGGATGACATCGACTGCTGTGACTTTGTTATGTTGTGACAGGAGAACGGCTATGCTGAGGCCGACATATCCTGTACCGGCTACTGCGATTTTCATGACGGATTTGTGTTTACTATCAGACTAACGTACCGCAGGACCTAAAAATTACACCTGACGGCTCAAAACGAACCTGGGCGCAGTCTCAGGTGTTAATTTGTCTCTATTATTTCCATATTTCGTATAAATTTCTTAACTTTGCATACAATTCATCATCGCTGTCCGCACAGCACGGTGGAAAATATACCTACCCCATTGTTAAGTTGGGACCCCATGAAAGCTAACGCATTCTTCACTTGGGCCTTAGATTAATTTTAGAAGTGAGCCAAACCCTTGGAATGACACCAAATACGGATATGAACTGTGAGTTCAAGGTTTCGCCCGTCGACGACGGTGCCGAGATTAAAAACGGTATGAATCTGTTCGAACGCGTCATGAAGCGTATGTTCGACTGTTCGTTTGCCGGACTCTCGTTGATAATATTTTCACCTCTCTTCCTTTATTGCTTCCTCCGCGTCCGCCGCGAGGATGGTGGAAAAGCCATATATAGCCAGGAGCGTATCGGTCTTGGCGGTAAGCCGTTTTATATCTATAAGTTCCGGTCGATGCGCCTGGACGCCGAGAAGAATGGACCGCAACTGTTCAATGCCTCGGGCGAGGACGAGCGGCTCACGAAGGCTGGCAAGTTCCTGCGCGCCCATCATCTCGACGAACTGCCGCAACTCTGGAATGTGTTTGTCGGAGACATGTCATTCATCGGTCCGCGTCCGGAACGTAAGTTCTACATTGACAAGATTATGGAGGCCGACAGCCGCTATCGGTTTCTGTATCAGATCCGTCCCGGCGTAACTTCATATGCCACCCTATACAACGGTTATACGGACACCCTCGAAAAGATGGTCAGCCGTCTTCATTACGATTTGTATTACCTGCAGAACGGATCGCTGGCTCAGGATCTGAATCTGCTGTGGAAGACATTCTACGGAATTGTCGGAGGTAAAAAATTCTAAGAACCCCGGAATATGTTTTCAGCTCCAGTACCTTGGATTTCAGCATTGCTGACAGTCGTAGCCGTAGTCGGTGTGCTTATAGCCTGGCTTTACGGTCTGCGTCCGTTTATCCGGGCTGCCTCTTTCTCCAATACGCCGGTCCCGGATCCTGAGACGACTTCATGTCCGAAGGCTTCGGTGGTGGTGTATTGCCAGAGCGACGAAGAGACGCTGATGAAGGCTCTCGAATCATTGACCCGACAGGATTATCCTGATTATGAAGTTGTCATAGTCTGCGATGCCGGCGTCGAGTATGCTTCATATATCTCCGACCGTGTCAACTCCCTTTATGACAACGTATATGTCACCTTCGTGCAGCCTGGATCGCATAATCTGAGCCGCCACAAACTGGCCAATACCCTCGGGGTAAAGGCGGCCAAGGGTGAGGTGATTGTCACCACCATAGCCAATATCTCGATACCGTCCGAGACATGGCTGAGTCGCCTGATGGCGCCTTTCTGCGGCGAGCAGGGCAAATACATCGACGTGTCTCTGGGCGTATCGCGTATCAATTTCTGCGAGATGAAGGGAATGCTCAGGTGGTACCGTCAGTTCGACTCCGTTCTGATGAAAGGACTGTGGATAGGCTATGCCGCCAATTCAGACCCGTACCGAGGTGACGGATACAACCTCGCGTTCCGCAAATCGGTATTTTTCAAGCACAAGGGCTATGCCAAAAGCATCTACGTCCACCATGGCGAAGATGACCTCTTCATCCACGAGATAGCAAACGGAGTCAATACGCGTGTGGTGGTCGATCACGAGAGTATTCTTACCACCGACTGGGGGGACTCGGCCAACCGTGTGTGGAGCATGCGGAAGGCCCGTTATGACTTCACTGCCCGCTGGCTGCCACGAGCACCGTTCATGCGGTCGGGCACCATGATGCTGCTCAACTGGCTGGTGCCGGCTTGTGCCGCTGTGGGTGCGTGTCTGAGCCTACAGAACCTTATACCGACCATTGTCGGCGCGGTGGCTTTGTTGGGCTTCTGGGCTTTGGAAATTTTCCATTACCGCCGCCTTGCCGCGCGTCTCGGCGCAGTCCGGCTCTGGTGGGCCGTCGTACCCTTCTGGATTTGGCGTCCGATATCGAATGCTTTGTTTAAATACGACCACCTCGGTACGCGTAAGAAAAATTACACCTGGGTAAGATAACCCCCGCAACCTATGGGAAAAAATAAACTGAAGAAATTTGCCGATATGGCGCGTTTTGAGTGCGTGTTGCAATACCCGCGCGAGGAACTGCTACGTCTCGGTTTTCCGCATAAAGGAAAGTGGAATGAGGCTGTGTTTAAATCCCCGGCCCCGATAGTACTTGAATTGGGTTGCGGACGCGGTGAATACACAGTGGCTCTTGCCAAAAGCGAGCCTTCCCGAAATTTTGTCGGTATCGACATCAAAGGCGCACGTATGTGGACCGGCGCCAGTCAGGTCGAGAATGAAGGTATCACGAACGCGGCCTTTCTACGCTGTGAGATTGAGAATATCGATCAGTTCTACGGACCCTGTGAAGTCGACGAGATATGGATTACATTCCCCGACCCGCAGATGCAGAAAGTGCGCAAGCGGCTTACTTCAACGCGGTTCCTGAATCTATACCGCAAGCTGTTGCGCCCCGGCGGTGTGGTGAACCTTAAGACCGATTCGCCGTTCTTATATGAGTACACGCGCCGTCTGGCGGAGCTAAACGGGTTTGAAGTCATCGCCAACACCGATGATCTGTATACTTCCGGCTTGGTCGACCCAGTGACGTCTATAAAGACCTACTACGAGCAGCAGTGGCTGTCGCGTGGCAAGAAGATAAAGCTCATATCGTTTGTGCTTCCGCAAGAAGGCGAGCTGCGCGAGCCGGAGGCCGACGACATACCCAAAGACGACTACCGCGCCATCCCGCGGCCTGCGCGAAGCACCTGGAGCCCGGAGCCCGGAGCCTAAATTCTAAATTCATATGACTCTTTACCCCAATCTCATACTCGACGCGCTCAAGACAGTGCGCTATCCCGGCAACGGAAAGAATCTTGTTGAAAACGAAATGGTCGAGGACGACATCCGCATCGACGGCAACAAAGTCTCGTTCTCGCTTATTTTCGACCGTCCCACCGACCCATTCATCCGCAGTGTGGTCCGCGCCGCCGAGACGGCAATCAACACGTTCATCTCGCCCGAGGTCGAGGTGAAGGGTAACATAGCGGTGAAATATCGGCAGACCCAACCCGAAGCCAAACCTGAGGTGCTTCCCGGAGTGAAGAATATCATCGGGGTGTCCAGCGGCAAGGGTGGTGTCGGCAAATCGACTGTAGCGGCCAATTTGGCGGTTGCTCTGGCGGCAAAGGGATACAAGGTCGGCCTGCTTGACGCCGATATTTTTGGTCCTTCGATGCCCAAGATGTTCGGAGTCGAGGATGAGCAGATTTATATGATCAACCGCGAGGGACGCGATTGGATTGAACCCATAGAGCGTTACGGAGTGAAGATGCTGTCGATAGGTTTCCTCGTGGATAAGGAGAAACCGGTGCTGTGGCGTGGTGGCATGGCGAGCAACGCGCTCAAACAGTTGATTACCGATGCGTGGTGGGGCGACCTCGACTATTTCCTGATTGATATGCCTCCGGGCACGAGTGACATCCACCTCACTCTGGTCCAGACATTGCCCATCACGGGTGTCGTCGTCGTCAGCACGCCTCAGGAAGTGGCGCTGGCGGATGCGCGCAAGGGAATCGCGATGTTCACTGACCCGAAGGTGAATGTGCCGATTCTCGGACTTGTTGAGAATATGGCCTGGTTTACCCCCGCGCGGCATCCGGAGGAGAAGTACTACGTATTCGGCAACGGAGGTGGCGTTCGCCTTGCCGAGAAGACGGGAGTGCGCCTGTTGGCGCAGGTTCCGTTGGTTATGGACATCATGAGTCATGCCGACAACGGCGAACCTGTGGCGGTCATCTTGGCCGATGACCCCGATGCCGCCAATGCCGAGGCACGCGCGTTCGGCCATCTGGCCGACGAGGTTGTAGCCGCCGTTGCCGACCGCAACCGCGACCTCCCCGCCACCCGCAAAGTCGAAATGAAAAAGTAGCGTTACAGGTCGTGCTCGACTTGTGAGAGGGTTTCGGTGGTCTTGCGCTCGGCAGATCGCTTGATATGGCGTATCTGCACGAAGAGCAGGATTGCGGCTACTACCGTCGCCACCGAGTCACTAATCGGGAAGGCTGCCCACACACCGTTCAATCCCATGATTGGCGGTAATATGAACAGTAAGGGTATCATGAAGATAATCTGTCGCGTCAGTGACAGGAATACCGCCTTGCCCGCCATACCCAATGCTTGAAAGAAGTTGGTAGCCACAATCTGAAATCCTACAACCCAGAATACCAACAGTGAGATTTGCAGACAATTGACGGCAGACTCAATCTGAACCTCGTCCTGCATGAACATGGCGGCGATGGGACGCGGATTGAAGATGCCTACCAGAGACCCTATGGTCGAGAAGCATACCGCCGTACCGGCCGCAAGCCAGAAGGTCTTGAACAGACGGCTGATTCGGCCCGAACCGTAGTTGTAGCCCACTATAGGCTGCATTCCCTGGCAGATTCCGATGATGATGAAGACGAAGACGGTGACGTAGCGGTTGAATACCACTACCGCAGCCACTGCGTTGTCACCTCCGTAGCTGACGAGAGTATTGTTGACAATAGCATTGACGCCAGAACCGGCCACGTTGATCAGGAATGGCGCCATACCGATGTACAGCACACCGCGTATCACGGGCCAGTTGAACTTTAAGGTGCCCTTGGTAAAGTGCAGGGTGCTCTTCTTGTTGAAAAAATGACTCATCACCCAGATTGCCGTCACCAACATCGACAGGTCAGTCGCAATGGCCGCTCCACGGATTCCCCAATGGAAACTAAATAGAAACAACGGTGCGAGGATGGCGTTGAGCACAGCGCCGATCATGTTGGTGTACATGGCCTTCGCCGGATATCCGGAGGCTCGCATCACATTATTGTACGAGAATGTAAGGTTCATCAGAACCATGCCCGGGAGTACCCAGAGAAGGAATTCGCGGGCGTAAGGCAAGGAATTTTCCGAGGCGCCAAACATCCGGAGCAACGGGTCGAGGAAGAAAGAGAAGCCCAAAACGTACATCAGACCGAAAATGAAGGTGAGCTGCACGCAGTTGCCCAGGATGATCTCGGCGACACGCTTGTCATTCTGGCCCATTACAATCGATACGCGGGTGGCGGCACCGGCTCCGACGAGCATACCGAGGGCGGTCACGAGGTTCATCACCGGAAAAGTGATGGCCATACCGGCCACGACATTCGGGTCGTCAATGGCGTGGCCTATGACTATGGAGTCCACGATATTATAGACCGCGCTGATCACGGTGCCGACAACTGCGGGCAGACTGTACTTGAAAAGCAGTTTGCCGATAGGAGCGTTGCCCAACTCTTGCAGACGCTCATTACTGTCCATAATCTTCTTTGCCATCTATCTCTGTATTAGAGTCCGTTTCCTAAAAATGGCTTTTGGGCGGTCGCTTTCGGGCCAACATTTTTATGAGACGGTGTCTTATATTGGCAATCACCGGTTGCCGTACATGTTGTCGTAGTACTTTTCGTAGTCGCCCGAGGTGATGTTGTCAATCCACTCCTGGTTGTCGAGGTACCATTTGACTGTCTTCTCTATGCCTTCCTCGAACTGGAGGCTCGGTTCCCAGCCCAATTCGCGCTGCAGCTTGCGCGAGTCGATGGCGTAACGCATGTCGTGTCCCTTGCGGTCCGTGACATAGGTGATTAACTCGTCGGAATACCCTTCGGGATTGCCCAACAGACGGTCCACCGTCTTGATAACCACCCGGATGAGGTCGATATTCTTCCACTCATTGAATCCTCCGATGTTGTAGGTTTCGGCCACTTTCCCCTCGTGGAATATCAGGTCGATGGCACGCGCATGGTCTTCGACGAAAAGCCAGTCGCGTACGTTCTCGCCCTTGCCATACACGGGCAACGGTTTGCGCTTGCGTATGTTGTTGATGAAAAGCGGAATCAGCTTCTCGGGGAACTGATACGGGCCGTAGTTGTTCGAGCAGTTGGTCACCAGTGTCGGCATTCCGTACGTGTCGTGGTATGCGCGGACGAAATGGTCGCTCGATGCTTTCGAGGCCGAGTAAGGGGAGTGGGGATTGTACTTGGTTGTCTCCAGGAAGAACTCTGTGCCGAAAGCCAAATGATGCTCGGCCGAAGACGCTGTGGTAGTGAACGGCGACTCCACGCCCTCAGGATTGCTGAGCTCGAGAGCACCGTACACCTCATCGGTTGAGATATGGTAGAACAGTTTACCCTCATATCCTTCTGGCAGCGACTCCCAGTAGACCTTGGCAGCCTGTAGCAATGAGAGCGTTCCCATCACATTGGTGCGGGCGAACGTGAACGGGTCGAGAATCGAACGGTCCACATGGCTTTCGGCGGCCAAGTGGATGATGCCGTCAATCTTATACTCCCCGATGATGCGGCGCATCTCATCGTAATCGCAGATGTCGGCGCGCACGAACGTATAGTTCGGTTTATCCTCTATGTCGCGGAGATTCGCGAGATTGCCGGCATAAGTCAGCTTGTCGAGGTTGACGATATGGTAATCGGGATACTTGTTGACAAACAGGCGCACCACGTGCGAACCGATGAATCCGGCACCGCCGGTGATGAGTATGTTACGCTTCATTTCTCTTGATATTTTCTATGCACTTGCGGACTGATTCAGTCCAATAGGGTATTTTGATTCCGAAAGTCTCTTTGATTTTTGTTTTGTCCAGCACCGAATATGACGGACGCACCACCGGCGAGGGAAACTCATCTGAGTGGCACGGCTGGATGTCGCAACCGGTATTGCCTGCCGTTTCGGCAATCTCTTTGGTGAAGTCGAACCATGAGCATACACCCTCGTTCGAGAAGTGGTAAATTCCCTCGTTGCCGTCAAACTTACGATTCTCAAGTATGTCATATATAACATTGGCCAAGTCGAGCGCATAAGTTGGCGTGCCGACCTGGTCGAACACAACCTTCAGCGCAGGTTTCGTGGCTGTAAGATTCATCATGGTCTTGACAAAGTTCTTGCCATATTCCGAATAGAGCCAAGCCGTGCGGATTATGATGTGTCGGCATCCGCTCTTTAAGGCCGCCTCTTCGCCGTGCATCTTTGTCACGCCATAGACCCCGGTGGGATTGAGAGGTTCAGTCTCGGTGCGGGGGGTGTTTCCTGTCGAACCGCCGAACACGTAGTCGGTCGAGACATGGACCAGCAAGGCATCGTTAGCCTTGGCTGCGTCGGCGAGGTTGGCAACGGCGCCGGCGTTCAGGAGCTCGGCGTACGCCTCGTCGCTCTCGGCCTTGTCCACATTTGTGTAAGCCGCGCAGTTTACAATTGCCTTGACGTCATTGTCTTTGACCATACGCATCACGGCGTCGGCGTCCGTAATGTCAAGTTCAGCGACATCGGTGAAGATATAACGGTCGGCGGAGTCACGTGTCACCAAGCGCATCTCATTGCCGAGCTGGCCGTTGGCTCCGGTTACAAGTATGTTCATATCTCGAAAGGTGAATCAAATTCTTTGAACAAAGGGTGCTTTTTGTCTTTATCGCTGAGAATGGCCTCCTCCATCGGGATTTGCCAGTCAATGCCGAGACTGTCATCTACAATCGATATGCCTCCGTCGGCCTCGGGGTGGTAGTAGTTGTCGCACTTGTACTGGAACACCGCGACATCCGATAGCACGGCGAAGCCGTGGGCAAAGCCCTTGGGAATAAAGAACTGGCGGTGGTTCGTCTCGCTGAGTTTCACGGCCACATGCTGGCCGTATGTAGGCGACCCTTTGCGGATATCTACCGCCACGTCCAGGACCTCACCCTTGACGCAACGGACAAGTTTCGCCTGGGTGTAGGGCGGTCGCTGGAAGTGAAGACCACGCATCACACCGCGGGTCGACATCGATTCGTTGTCCTGTACGAAATCTACTGGACAGACTTTGCTGTCGAATTCCTTTTTGTTGTAGCTTTCGAAGAAGTATCCCCTGGCATCCTCGAATATGCGGGGTTCGATTATGACTACCCCTTCGATATCGGTTTTTATTACGTTCATTCTGGTTTTGACGTTCGCAGTTTGACGTTATAGATTGGAGTCCTCGGTGCGGTCGATTTCGTCGACGACCTTGAGGAGGTACTGACCGTACTGGTTCTTTTTCATCTGCTCGGCGAGTTCGAGCATCTTCTCACGCGAGATCCAGCCCTTTCGGTAGGCGATACCTTCGAGGCACGCGATCTTGAGACCCTGTCGTTTCTCGAGCACCTCGACATAGATGCTGGCCTCGGCTAATGAGTCGTGCGTGCCGGTGTCAAGCCACGCGAAGCCGCGGGGCAGTGTCTGCACCTTGAGCTGGTTGTCGTTAAGGAATACCTGGTTGACGGTGGTGATCTCAAGTTCACCTCGGGCGGAGGGTTTTATGTTGGCCGCCACATCGACAACCTTGTTGGGGTAGAAGTAGAGGCCGACCACTGCGTAGTTTGATTTCGGGTGCTCCGGTTTTTCCTCGATTGAGAGGCAGTTGCCCTCGCGGTCGAATTCGGCGACGCCATAGCGTTCAGGGTCGTTGACCCAGTAGCCGAACACGGTGGCCTTGTTTTCCTCCTCGGCATTGCGTACGGACTGGTCCAGAATGGTCTGGAAGCCGGCGCCGTGGAAGATATTGTCGCCGAGCACGAGGCATACCGAGTCATCGCCGATGAACTCGCGACCGATGATGAAAGCCTGCGCGAGGCCATCGGGGCTCGGTTGTTCGGCGTAGCTGAGGTTGAGACCGATACCGGATCCGTCGCCCAAGAGGCGCTTGAAGCCCGGCAGGTCATCGGGGGTGGAGATAATGAGGATGTCGCGAATGCCGGCCAGCATCAGAGTTGACAGCGGATAGTAGACCATCGGCTTGTCATAGATAGGCAGCAACTGCTTGCTGACGCCTTTCGTGATAGGGTAGAGACGGGTGCCGGAGCCACCGGCCAAAACAATTCCTTTCATACGCAGAATCAAATTAACCCACAAAAATAATCAATCTCCGCGAGATTTGCAACAGACAAAACTAATATAATTGGGTGCCGGGTGCCGGGTACCGGGTTTTAGGTACCGGGCCGGAAGTTGCCCTTGCCGATTTCCCGGCTTCCTGCCTGCCAAAAATGAACACTGCCCTACCCTCCGTTCAATACTTCGGGGTTCAATATTCTACATTCTCATTTTGCTGATTCAACAAATTCAACACATTTTCTTCGGGAAATAGGAAATTTCAATAAAAATCGTTATCTTTGCTCAAAGATAACAACACCCGGGGACTGTGCCCCTGTTACACTAACTGACTATGTCGAAATATATAGACCCACTCTCCGACTTCGGTTTCAAGCGTCTTTTCGGGCGAGAGGCCACATCGGAGGTTACCATCCACTTTCTCAATGAACTTTTCAGAGATGAACCCGGTTTCGTTCCAATTGTCTCCATAAAGTTCAAGAATAAGGAAATGTCTAAACTCAAACGAGAAGACCGAGGGGTGGTCTATGACATATACTGCACGACTGATGACGACAGGCATTTCATAGTTGAGATGCAGAACGGTCCCCAGTCGTTTTTCATAGACAGAACGCTATTTTATTCGGCACGATCTATAGTGGAGCAAGGTCAATCGGGTAATTGGAATTATGGATACAATCCCGTATTCACAATATCTCTGATGAGTTATACGATGGATATACTCGGAGACAAACTTCGGACAGACGCAATGCTGTGTGATACAATCTGCTGCAAACCAATAACGGACAAAATGCGTTTTATCTACATACAATTGCCGCTGTTCCGGAAGGAGAGATGGGAAGATTGTGAGAGCGACTTTGAGCTATGGCTTTATACACTTAAAAATTCAACGAACATGGACAATTTACCATATGCAACACCGGGAAGTGCGTTTGCGGTTTTCGAGGATGCGGCGTCCTATGCAGCGCTGACTCCTGAGGAGCGCACTGAATATGAAATAAGCTTAAAAGCCTACCGAGATCAGCAGAACATGATCTCCTACGCCCGCGAGGAAGGTCGCGAGGAAGGTCGCGAGGAAGGCCGCGAGGAAGGCCGCAATGCCATGGTTCAATCCATGTACTCTCTCGGCATTGATTTGAATCTGATTGCAAAGGCGGCCAAAATGTCAGTCGAAGCCGTTCGAAGGCTCCTGCAGATATAGTTAGGAGCCGGGTCCGGGTGATTGATGCCGGGTGGCCACGCACACTATGAAAATCTTGAAAGCAAGTGCATGGCGTCTCCGCCGCCGCTCAACACGGAAAAAAGTCTGTTTTTTGTAAATTTGCTGGTACCAACAGCCGCGGACCACGCGCGCTAAACGTTACATAATCCCCTTCGCCTATTTCGCCAGAGGATGGCTTATGACGCATCTATAGACGCACTAAGTCGGTCATGGTAGTGAAACTTTACTGGAATTTGCACTTTACCAGATTGAACGCCTTCGGTATTAGCCTCCTGACAATATAGAACGCAGGGGGATTGAAGCCATTTTTTCTGAAAGCTTGCAAAATGTTCCGGTTTCCTCTCACTATACTGCCAAGTGATTTAGTGCTTTCTCCTCCGTAACGCATCTTCACGAAAGTTATAGGAATGTATTTGGTTGAAATGTGATGTTTCTCAATGAAACGCAACATTAATTCAAAGTCAGCTGATATGTTGAGGCTAATATCAAATCCTCCAAATTTCTCATAACATTCGCGGCGTGCATAAAATGTCGGATGGGCCGGATGCCACCCTTTGAGGAATGCTCCTTCTGAGTATTGAGAACCTTTCCAATAACGTTTTATGATTGAAGGATTGTCTTTACAGACAAAATGTAAATTTCCATAAACGGCTTCAACCCCATCTATATTCTTTGCAATCGCGTCCAGTACATCGGGTCCTGCGTAAAAATCGTCACTATTCAGTACTCCCACTACATCTCCCTTTGCAAGAGCAATCCCTTTATTCATTGCATCATAGATGCCCTTGTCTCGTTCGCATAACACACGGAGTTTCCCGTTATATCGAGGTTCAAATTCATGGACAATTTTGATGGTGTTGTCTGATGAAAAGCCATCAACTATGATATGTTCGAAATCGGCATAGGTCTGGCTGAGTATGCTTTCCATCGTTTGGCGAATTGTTGCTTCGCTGTTCCAACAAGGTGTAATGATTGAAATTTTCATTGGTAATGAAAGGTTATTTAGGAAGAAGTGAGTTTATGCGTGAAACAATAGCCTTTTAATTATAAAAGGAGGATATTTGAGTCTGTAGGATATCTTCTTGATTAAGGGGAGTCCATGTTTGCTCGTGACGGAAGTAGTGTGATTGTGTCTTCTGAACAAAATGCCCTTAAAAGGAGTGAACTCAATTGTAAATTTTAAATTGGCGATAGCTCCAATCCAGATGTCGTGCCAGACCGGGAGCTTGTCGGGAATAGGCAATACTACATCCAGAAGATTTCTTTGAAAGGCCATCGCGCATCCGAGATATCCATTTCTGATCCAATTGTGAATAAAGCCTTTTTTTGCATTCACAGTTTCAAAAAAGGAATCGTGTAGCGTGGATAGCTGCTCATCAGTTATTATGGCATCGTGCACGACACAATGGTTGTGTTGCAAGGCTTCGATGCAATGATTGACTTTTCCCGGAAGCCATACATCGTCTTGATCAGCTAAAAAAATGTAATCCCCCTTGGCATTGCGGAGAGCATTCTCAAAGTTCTTATTTACGCCATGTCCCTCTTTATTACTTAAAATCTTAATACGGGAATCGTTATAGCCTTTGAGAATTTTCAAAGTTGAGTCAGACGAACCATCGTCTGAAACGACCAGTTCATCATTGGAGTCAAGCTGTTCCAAAATGGAGTCGACTTGTTCCTTAAGAAACTTCTCTCCATTATATGTAGCCATGCAAACTGAAATCATTCTTTTTTGGGGATTGTTTAGTCTTGACGTAGAGTTTTTATGAAATTGAGAATGTTTATTTTCGAGTAGATGAGCAAATATAGTTACTGTAAAAAATGACCAGCGGGTCCAGAGTCTTGTAACGGGAGCAAAGAGAAAGGGTCCGTTTAAGCACTGCTAACAATACGAAAAACTCATTGCTGCGCTTGCTGGCCTTGAAATTCCTTACCGATTGACAGAACAACCTGAAACGCCTGAGCTTTTGTTTTGCGGTCTCCGTTTGGTCACTGTAATTTTGACTGCATTTAGTCTTCATTACATATGCTTTTGGATAAAACTTACTGAACCTCTCAATAAATTGAAAGTCTGAATAATCGAGAAAAACGTTTTGATTATAACCACCTGCATCGAGAAATGCTTTGATTTCAACTATCAACCCGCTGTTAATGATTGCAAACCGGCTGATTTCAACTTCTTCGCCTGTAAATGCCGGCCCTGCTATGGGGCGTGGCATGTAATGGCGCAGTGGAACCGGAGACATCTGGAGATTATTGTCAATCATCACGCTTGGACAGAAGAGCTTGATATCAGGATGCCGAGACGATGCTTCAGAGAAAGACCTGATATATTCAGGGGGAAATGTCGTGTCCTGATCGGCTAAAAGTAGCCAATTAAAACCATGCTCTATTCCATACTGAGCCGCGTAATTGTAGGCAAAGCTCAGTCCCGGGTTATCGGCAAAATTCACGTAGCGCCAATTGGAAGGCAGTGAGTCAATTTCCTTAATTGGTGTGGGAGAATTGTCGATAATTAAAGCGTGGCTATATCTATTCAGAAGGGTATTACAGGTCATAGATTCCAATGGAGATTGTCCATAGAGAACAACACACGTCAGTACGTGTGGGTTCGTATATAGTTCGTTGGAATCCGATTGAATCATGTAACTGAGTTATATTCTGGTAAATATAAATTTGATGATGAAGGTATTCAGGCCATTGCATGTTGAAGTATAGATAATATTGGATTATGCAAATGCACCCTCCAATCTTACTCCAAAACTATAGATGCAAAATTACCCATTTTATTTTTATTCTCAAAACTTTTAACCGGATTTTTTGGGATTTGCTTATTCCCCCATCAATATATAAAAAACAATGATGAATAGAAATTATTGGAGTTTTGGTTGTAAGAAGGATGGAATATTCATATTCCCTCGTATGACAAGGGATTCCAGTAATCTGTCATTGTGATATTAATTATGAATAATACTACGGCTGCAAGTAATGGTATTAATTTCCCCAATTCAATATTTCTTTTACCCATAAAAAACATTAGATAGGGCATTATGAGTATTTCTGTAGGCCAAAATAATTCTCCCATTCTTATAGACACACTCATCTGTTTCCAGAATAGAAAGAAGACAATACATCCGATACTATATGCTTTTAGTGATATCAGAAAATATTTATCCTTTTCAGCGGCTTGTTTATACCTCCACCAAAGTGAGATACAGATTAACCAACGGCACAAGACTACAAGGTTATAAGGATTGACATTTTTATCATTTAGATAAAACTCCATTAGCTGGTCATAACCTGTGAATAAGGAGGGCATTATATCAAGTAAGGAGATGTCCAGAGAAGGGAAGAATAGGGACGCTGCAAGTAGTGTGATATATGTGCCCCGGTGTGCTTTTAATGGAGAAAGAAAGGGCAGTAATATAAAAATTAACGCCGATAAATGGGAACAAAAAGCAAGCGCAAAAGACACCCACATCCCAATTTTATTCCCATTTATTTTATAGTAAATCATTGCAAATAGAAAAGATGAAGCCAATGCAGCTCTGATTGTAATCATATCCTGATAAATCAAAACATCACTTATCCAGATACATAATGCCATTAATGGCCATTTGCTCATTCTGTTTATAGCAACCCATTTAATGCCTATGGTAAGAATTGCCATGAGAAGAAAAAAGAAAATAAAGTCTAACCCAATCCGATTAAGTATGTTGACTGACAATTGGTAAAGCCATTCGAAGTGGTCAGATCCTGTTTGATAAAAGGAAACGTACATTTCGTAATCTGCCATTTCTGAAGGCCGACATGTTACGAGTATTACGAGAAATAGGAAAATGCATACTTTAGACGCTTTACTAAGTCTTTTAATATCGTACAGACTTGCAAAACAAGAACCAATAAAGGCTAATGTAAGTATTTCCTTATACATTGCTGCGAATTAATGCTAAAATTTATAAGTGTATTGTCTAATAATATTGAATTATTCCTATTTATTCCATATTCCTGAGGCTCTGCCGTTGACTATTTTGTTGAACTGTATTTGGTTCAGAATCAAACCGGATAGGTTCAATAGGCACATTCCACCTAAAACTCCCTCTATTCCCCATATGTCACCTAAGAAACTGCACAGCGGATAGAAGGCCAGCGCCACGGTCACGGTATTGACTGTCTGTAACCGTAGGCGTCCAAGTCCGTTCAGAAAATGAGAGTAGGAGAGACTGGTTATTATTATGGCTGTATATATTGCCATCATAGACGACATGGTCATCGGAATGCTTATGTCCGTGCCTACCCATAATCTGTAAATCCATGGAGATATAATAACAAAAATCACTATGCCTCCATATGACAGGAACAGTATCTTCTTTATTTTGCGCATGGTTTTCTTAATCCAATCGAGTTCCCCTCGTGAGTACGCGTCTGTGGTCGCGGACCACATCGGTGACAGTAATATTGCCATTACCATTGGAATGATGCTGAAATAGCGATAAGAGATATTGTATGGTGAAACACTTTCCGGACCGAATTTGTGCGAAATCAGAAGGTTGGTAAGGGAAAATAAAAGTATTCCTGCCAATTGTATCAAGAAGAATTGAACACCTATATTGAACAAGTCTTTAAGATACTGTTTCCGGAAACATTTTATGCTTGGGGCGAGAAAAGGAAAAATTTTCTTGAATGTTATAGGATAGGCGAGAAGGTATATAAGAAGCGGAGATACCGTATAGGCGACTGCCACATACATCAGACTACCGGAGGTAGTCAGGGTGAGAAGATAGATGATAAGAAGAGACAGTACGTGACCCGAGACTACTATCAAGTTGTTGGCAGCCGGGAGTTGCATCGCCAGATAGACGTTCCCGATGAATTTGAAAATGAAATTCAGACAGTAGATTGCAAAGGATATGAATACTATCGAATCTATGTTCGGAGCTTGTTCTCGGGTAGTTCCAAGAATGCCGTACCAATCCATAAACGGCTCAAGAACCGAACCAATCAAGATGAGAACGAACATTAACACTCCCAGCATTATAAAGGTAGTGCTGACATATATTCGGCCCATAGCCTTGTCGCCCTTGGCGATTGCATCGGCCAGCTTGTTACGCATCCCATTGCCTAGTCCGATATCGAACGAGTCTATCCACATCAGAATGGAGTTTAGCGTCAGCCAGATGCCATATTCATACGGATTGAGGTAACCTAATGTGACCGGCACTAAAAGAAGGTAGACCAAGGAATCAATACCCTTGAGTCCGATAGAGAATAGGATATTCTTCTTGGCCTTTACGGTTCTTTTGTCACCCTGAAAGAAAGCCTTTAATTTCATACTGGCAATCATCGGTTTCCGTGAATATTGTTGAATTTTTTTTCTTACCGGAATTGGTGTTGGCTATTGGAATCTGGTTGTCAAGGATGTCACGCACGGTACGCTTGATGCTTCCCATGTAATATAGACGCGGTTAGGCTGATTATTTCTTTTTGTCGCCGTAACCGTAGCCGTATCCGTATCCGTGGCCGTAGCTGCCGTAGCCGGTGCTGGCCAGCGGCGCGGCGTTCAGGATGATGCCTAAGTTCTTGAATTTCTTCTCTTCGAATATCTTGTCGAGTTCGTCGACCATGGCCAAATTCAGTTTGCCCGAGCGTACCACAAAGATGGTACGGTCACACGAACCGTCGATAATCTGTGCATCGGCCATCATCTCGATGGGAGGACAGTCGATAATGACGTAGTCGTATTCTTTGCGCAGTGAGTCAATTAGTTCGGAGAATCTTTTGGACTCAAGCAGCTCTGTGGGGTTCGGTGGAATTGTGCCTACGGGGAGGACTGAAAGGTCCGGTTGCAACTTGTCGGCGACGATTACCTCATTGATATTGTGTACGCGACCTACGAGATAGTCTGAAATGCCTCGGCCTGGCGTATTGACAAACGCAGAGGCGGCAGCACGACGCATATCGCAGTCGATGACGAGTACTTTCTTCTGTTTGAGCGCGAATGATGCGCCTAAGTTCATTGCGATGAAGGTCTTGCCGGAACCCGGAACGAACGATGTCAGCATCAGCACCTCGCAGTCGTCCTTGTCGCCGGCGACAAACCGCAGGTTGGTGCGGAGCAAGCGGAATGACTCATTGACCAAATCGCGACATCCCTGCTTAACCACAAGCTCGTCGTGCGAGTTCTTGCCTCGGGGAAACTTGTGGATCGGAAGCTCGCCGAGCAAAGGAGCCTTCATCTTGGCCAGATCCTTGCGGGTGCGTATCTTGTCGTTGGTCAGTATCTTGACATATTCGACGCCGAATGGTATAAACAATCCAAGCAGGAATGCTCCGGCCAAAAACCGCAGTTTATGGGGACCGGTCGGTTTTTTCGATGCTTTCGGTTTGGCTATAACCTCAGTATTGTAGGCTGAGAACGCTTGCGAAAGCTGGTTCTCTTCCCGTTTCTGCAGAAGGAACAGATAGAGCGATTCCTTTACTTTCTGTTGGCGTTCAGCCGAAAGCAGATGCTTTGCCTGTGTGGGGGCGGCCGACAACTGGGCGTAAGTATTGCCCTGGTTGGCCTGAAGGTTGCGCATGCTGGCGCTCAACGCAGATACTTGATTGTCCAGAGAATGGATGATTCCGGCCCGTAAGTCGGAAAGTTGAGCGTCAAGGTCAATAACAACCGGATGGACTTCCGAACTGTTGCCGGCCATCTGGGCACGCTCGATCGCTTTCTTGTTGTATTCAGCTATCTGCTCCTCGATACCCCGGTTCTCAAGACCTGTATTTGCCGGAATCACCTGATTCTTGCGTGCTTCGTTGAGAACGAAATCACGCATATACCGGGTCATCTGCAACTGATTGTTAAGCTGAAGGATCTCATTCTCGTTCTCCTTGCTTTCTTTCATATAGAGAGTTCCGGCTTCCTTCACGTCCGGAATCATGTTCTGCGACTGGTAGGACGAAATGTCCTGGTCGACATTCCCAAGTTCCTTGACAAGCACATCGAGACGTTGGTCGATAAAGTTGGTGGTGCTGACTGTAATCTCGTTTTTTGCCTTAATCCATCTTTCATTATATACGTCAATCACCATATTGAGGATATCCTCAGCTCGTTGCGGCATCAGGTCGGTTATGGAGAAGGAAATGGTATTTCCTTCATTTTTTTTGAAACCTACCTGAATTGAGCCTGACAATCCCTTGATGGTGTTCTCTTTCGAGTCTTTGGATATTCTTATCTTCCGGGGACTGTCGGGAGCTCCGTATGCAAACGCCGGAGTTTTGTCAATAGAGATGCGGCCCATCGGAGTACTGATGAGTTGGCCAAAATGGTAAGTACCGTCCTTTACCTCGTATTTTTCCCGGTCTTTAGTCACTGTAAGATCCGAGAGTTTGAAAGAGTCCTGGCCTGTAATTTCTATTTTACATTCCAGTGATTCCTCGTCCAGCTCTGCAGGTACGGTGATTTTGACGGGAATTTGGGCGCCATACAGCAGCTCGTCTCGCAACTTTCCCTCTTTCCAGTAGGTGACATCGAGGTTCAGTCTTTCGACAACTTCTTTATAGACATCGACCGACTTGAATTTGTTTACCTCGTCGTAAATGTTTGTGTTAGAGGTCAAGATGCCGAAATCCGCCAGTCCGGCCAAGCCCGGGGCCGAGGAGCCTCCGCCTTCCTCATCGCGTATCACGACTGTCGCGTTGCCTGTGTAGGTCGGATTGGCTCTGAGTGTATAAAGCAATGCAAGTCCGGTACAGATGCACACTGAAACTATGATCCAGGGCCAGCGGCGCAGGGTGGCGTCAATGACCTCTTTTATTTTTATTGGCTTTTGCGAGGGAGACGGATTCGTTGGTGCGTTGTCTTCTGCCATTGTCTGTTTATTTTACGACGACTGCGGTGATGGTGGTTAATAGGGAGACTACTGACATCCAGAACGAAGGGGTCAGGATGGTGTTGCCGTTGGCGGTGGCGTTGCGTTTGGCTGTGGAGTTCGGCTCGATGTATACCACGTCATTCTGACGGAGGTAGTAGGCCGGCGATTCCATCAGGCTCTTTACATCGGTCAGGTCGAGCCGGTAGGCCCGGTCGTGTCCGTTTTCTTCGCGGACGACAAGCACGTTGTTGCGCTGGCCCGTGATGTTGAGGTCGCCAGCCTTGCTTATGGCCTGGAGTATGGTCAGGTTGTCTTTGTCTATTTGGTATTCACCCGGATTGCGGACATCGCCGAGCACAGCGATTGTCGCGTTCAGGAATTCGACGGTCACGATGCAGTCCTTGAGCAATTCGCGGCTCTCGATCTCCTTCTGGATGCGGGCGGCGAGTTCGTGGCGGTTAAGCCCGGCCACGTGGATCTTGCCGATCAGGGGGTAGTTGATGTTGCCGTCGGGATCTACGGTGAACGATGAGGAGTATTCGTAGGTTGTCCCGGCGTTGGTGTATCCGATTTTGTTCTGGGCAACTGCCAAGTTGAAGACTTCGGCGAGTTTCGGCTCTTTTGACGAGACGATGATTGAGAGTTTGTCGTCCGGCTGGACGGTGATTCGGCGTGCCTCGCGGACGGCCTGGACGGCATTGTCCTGAAATCCCTGCATGTATGTGATGTCCTTGGGGACGGAGCATGAGGTGGCTATAAGGGCGATTAATCCGAAGAGTATTTTGTAGCAGTTGTTTAAGAGTTTCATTTGAGATGCTTTGTTTGTTGGTTTCGGGCACAGCGGATTGGCTGACTTTTGCTTTATGGTTAAGAAAAGAAAAACGCGGAAGTGCCCGGAAATAAACAATTCTCATTCGAAGAATAAGTTTGTTCATGGATGCTGAATTGCGAGTGGTACAATTCGGCTTGTAAAATTACAAAATAATAGCCGAATGGCAAAATCTTTTGCAAACAATCTATGAGTTTTTACTTGCTTAGTCGGAATTTATTTTGAGTTTGGCTGTGTCGGGAAAGGTGAGGTGGAATGTAGAATGTAACGGTGCTTCGCACCGAATGTAAAATGTAAAATGTTGAATGGCTACGCAGTGTAACCTGCGGTGGGTCTTGCCGGACTTGTGGCCGTGCGGCACAGCCGCGGGGTACGGTGCGTGGTAATATTTGTCTGGAAAAAGATGCTTATGACGACACTGCGCGGCGCAGAAGTCAGGTGCCGGAAAAACCATGGCGGCGCGTCTATCTGCAACAAAAGCCACCGTGAGGTGGCTTTTGTACCCTGAGCCGGGGTCGAACCGGCACGGATTGCTCCACTGGTGCCAGAAGGACCATCCCAGCGCGTCTGCCGAAAAATGCGAGAGAGCAACCAGATTGCGTTCGGGCAATATGGTTGCTCTCGTGTACCCTGAGCCGGGGTCGAACCGGCACGGATTGCTCCACTGGTGTTTGAGACCAGCGCGTCTACCGATTCCGCCATCAGGGCCTTTGCGGTGCAAAGTTAATGCTTTTAACTCAATATTCCAAATTTTTTCTCCTACTTGATAATATTTGCTTGGGCCACCTGCCTCTCCGGGGGTAAGTTATTCGTAGCGGATGCGGGTCTTGCGGATGATCTTCCAGTAGTTGTTCTCGAATATGGCTGTGCCGGCGCTCTCGGTGATTATGCGCGATACGCCCGCCGTATCTTCCAGATCCTCGCCGGTGCAACCGTGACCCAAGTACTCTGCCGGGTTCGACAACGCTGTCTCCACTACCTCCGGTTCGTCGACCACATGGAACGTGCCTACGAGCCCGTCATTGGTGTCCAGACGGTATATAGTGTTGCCTTCGCTGATGCGGCGGTCGGCACGCACGAAGATGCCCCGGTTGTTGGCACGCCCCATGTACATGACCTTGATGATTGGCTTTTCCTCTGCCATGCGTGTGCGGGTGGCCTCGCGCGGTTTTTCGACACGCTCCCCGCGAACAGATTCGCGGCGCGTTTCCGGCTGAGCCTCGCGGACGGTCTCGCGGACAGTCTCACGCACCACCTCGCGGTGCGGACGTACGGTTCCGGCTGCAACAGCTTCAGCAGTCCCGGCGCCGCGGCCGAGCCGCAGACGGCGGTTCTCGTCGCGCAGAACCTCTAAGTTCTCATTGAGATGCTTGCATTGCAGCTTCAGCTTCTCCAACTCCATGCCGAGGTCGGCGTTCTTGCTTTCTTCCTCGCCCAGACGGCGGCGCACATCCTCGAGCTCGTCATTCTTTTTAGATATGGCCTTGCGTGTCTGCTCGCGCAGGTCGTCGTCATCGTCATCGTCGCGGCGACGGCGTTCCCTGCGTTCCTTATCACCCTCCGACGGCTGGCGCTTCATCAGGTTAGCGGCATAAACCACCAGCCATATCACCACAGCCACCAATATCGCCAACACCAATACATACACCCAGGTGTGCGCCTGTTCCTGCGGACGGGCCGATTCCTCGGCTTCAGCCGCATCCTTCTCGATGGCCTGCTGGTCGTTGAGAAGCTGCTCCTGCTGCTCGGCAGCCTGCGAAGCGTCCGGCATTGCGTCCGGCATTGCGTCCGGCAGCTGTGCGTCGCCGTCAGAGACAGCCCCGGCCTCCGCGCTGGATTCGGTTTCGGTCTCAGGTTTTGCCTCAGGTTCGGGAGTCTCGGCCTTTGGTTCCTCCTTGGCCGGCGCCGAGATTTTCATCTCCGACAGTTTCTTGCGGACGGTGCTCTTGGCGCCCTTGCCATGTGCGTCCAGGGCCGGCGACGTGAAGAAAGTCACGGCCCAGAACTCGATCAGCTTGTTCTTGTCCCAACCCGCATAGTCGGAAGGCACCTTCACCGAATTGAAAGCCTTGAGATTCTCCTTCTCCTTCTGGCGGAGCTTGCCCGTCAGTTCGGACATGCTCTTTACCGAGATTTCGTCCAGATAGCCCGAGCCGTTGTTGGCCCAGCGCAGATAAGTCTTGGCGGTAATGGCTTTCGCCTCCTCCATCTCCTTGTCGGTGACAGCCGCGAGCGGCAGGGCGGTAAGAGCCGCCAATAATAAGATGACGTATGTCTTAAGATATCTCATATTGGTATTTGTTTGCAAATGGATTCTGGTTTGATTGTTTAAGAATGCCTACATCTCCTTGCGTAGCCGAGCTACGGGTATCCCCTGCCGGTCGCGGTATTTTGCTACCGTCCGTCGCGACAGGTCATAGCCTTGGGCCAGCATCTCCTCCATGATTTTTCTGTCAGAGAGGGGGTGACGCTTGTCCTCGGCGGCAATCAGAGCCGCAATGCTCGCCTCCACCTTGCGGTTGGTGGCTGCATCGGCGCCCTCTTTCTCCTCGCCGATAGTATCGCTGAAGAAGAACCGGAGGGGGAGTATGCCCCAGGGCAGAGCCACGAACTTATTGGATGTGACGCGCGATATGACCGACATATCGAGGCCCGTCAGGTCGGACACATGCTTGATCATCATCGGTTTGAGCGCGTATACATCCTCGGTGCGGAAGTAATCCTCCTGTATCTTGACGATAGCCGTCATGACGGCCATCATGGTTTCTTGTCTCTGTGTGAGGACCTTGATGAAGTCCCGGGCATCGTTATACCGGCTGACGATGAACTCCGAACCCTTCTTGGGGCGTCCCTTTGGAGTGCGCTCCAGATTGGCCATGGCCGTCTCGAAACTCTGCTCGATGCGAAGCTCCGGAATCCGGTTGTTGAGCGTTATCGTCATGTTTCCGTCCTCGATGTTGATGACAAAGTCGGGTATTATAACGTTCGAATTGGCCGTCGGGTCGAATCCTAACGCCGCTCCCGGCTTCGGGTTGAGTGTGAGTATCAGGTCGAGAGCCTCTTTGACCTGCGCCTCGCTGAGCTTGAGCGCAGAGATGATGCGGTGACGGTGCTTCATGGTGAAGGCCTCGTAAGCCTCGTTGATGATACGCAGTGCGTTGTCGCGCCGTTCGCCGGCGGCCATAGCCTCCAGCTGCATCCGCAGGCAGTCCTGCAGGTCGCGGGCACCTATTCCGGGCGGATCGAGGCTCCTTACGGCCCGCAATGCTTCCTCCACCTGGTCGTGGGTCACCTCCAGGCCCGGTCCGAACGCAAGGTCGTCGATGATCTCATGCTCGGTGCGGTGCAGGTAGCCATTCGAATCCAGACTGCCGATTATGAAGCGTGCCGTCGCCTCAACCGTCGCACTCAGGCGCCGCTCGGAGAGTTGCACCAGCAACTGGTCGTAGAGGTTCTCGGTCTCGTCAACCGGGGTGAACACATAATCCTCGCGCGGCTGGGGACGGGTGTAGACCGGATAGCGGCGGGTATCCTCCTCGGTGGTATCCTCCTCGACGCCAAGGGCCGGATTATCCTCAAGCTCGCGTTCGACAGCCTCGTCGAGCTCGGGTGCGTTCAGTTCGAGCATCCGGACAAACCGCAACTGTTGTTGCGACAGTCTGATGCCTATCTTCTGCGTAAGTTCGAGATTCTGTCTGGCCATTGGATTGTTAAAAATAAAAAATCCTCTGCCGCAATAACGGCAAAGGTCTGGTATGTGTTCGATACGTGTCAGTGTCCTGACATCGCTTCCGTACAGAAAGTGGGACTCGAACCCACACGCCCTCATAGGGCAAGGGATTTTAAGTCCCTCGTGTCTACCATTCCACCATTTCTGCTTCCCTCCGTGCCGGGTGTCCCGGTCGGTTTCCGCAGTTTCCGTTGCGGTTTCAGCTGCAAAATTAATCAATCTCTACCGTATTTCACGATGATTGCAGATAATTTTACTTTTATTCACATAATTTAATAATTAACTGCAAAGACTGCGCAGTCTGTGAGTCTAATTTTGTATCGTCACTAAAAGATTCTTGCTTATGGAAAGGATGGAAAGCATGAACAGCATGAACAGGATAGAGAGCAGCCAGTTTGTACGGACATCGGTGCGCCCGGGGTCGGATCGTTTCCGGGTGCCCGACGGCGCGGGTCACCCGATGAGTTACGGCGACCGCATCTTTGTGCGAGTGGTGAGCGTGGAGCGTGGGTGGCGGACAGTTGCCGAGCTGACGTTGACCACCGTTGCCGACATGAGTGAAGTTTACGGGGAGTTGCGCCATCACACCCGAGGCGAGCGCGGACTGACGCGTCTGTATGTCCGCAACGCGACGCGCGGGTGGAGTTTTGAGCAGCCGTTTATGCTTTACGGGGAGACGCGGCGAGTCCCGGCGGCTTCCGTGACGCACGCGGTGCGTCAGCCCGAGGGGCGTCAGGCTTCGAGAGGGGCCGGGGTACGGCCGGCGTGGGAGCGCGCGGCTGGGCCGCGCCAGATTCCGGCGGCTGTCGCCGCCCTGTTTGATTAAGGGTTGTACAGGTCTTTGTTGCGGTAGTCCAGGATTTCGTTGGCAGCTTTCAGGGCCTCGTTGGCGCGGCTTGAGGGGTTGAGGCGTATCGCTGCCAGATAGTCGTTGATGGCAAGGCTTCGTTTGCCCGCACCCCAGTATTTCATGCCACGTACTATGTACGCCTCCTCGTCATCAGGATGCGTGGAGAGGTGGGCTGACAGCAACTCTATGGCTTCGTCGGCCGGTAAGCCTTTTATCTTTTCTTTGATTGCAGACATAATTCCGGTTTATCAGAGGGTGATTCTTTGCGAGGCTACCGGACAGTCTAAGAACAGCTGCGCGAAGCCGTCGAAGCTTTCGGCGTTCTCGGTGGTCAGGAACTCTACGGTGCCTCCCTTCGAGCAGAGGGCGTCCATTTCGGGATGTCGCTTCAGGTAATCTTTCAGACTCTTGCCGACAATTTCCCCCTGAGCCAGAATCTCCACACCTTCGGGTGCATATTTCTTGATTTTCTTCATCAGGAGAGGGTAGTGGGTGCAACCCAATACCAAGGTGTCGATGTCGGGGTCGAGTGTCATGATCTCATCAATATACTTCTTTACAAAATAGTCGGCGCCGGGGCCCGCGGCTTCGCCGGTCTCGATGAGGGGCACCCACATCGGGCATGCATGCTCGGTGATGTGTGCGCCGTGCTGAAGTTTGTCCACCTCCATGCGGTACGAATGACTGCGGACCGTGCCGGGAGTCGCGAGCAGACCGATATGGCCGTTGCGGGTGATGTCGCCGACGGCTTCGACAGTCGGGCGAATCACTCCCAACACTCGGCGTCCGGGATACTTGACCGGCAGAACATGCTGCTGGACCGAACGCAGGGCCTTTGCTGACGCTGTGTTGCAGGCCAGGATGACGAGGTGACAGCCGCGGCGGAACAGTTCCTCAACAGCCTCGCGGGTGAAATCGAAGACAATGTCGAAACTGTGTGTGCCGTACGGTGCGCGGGCGTTATCGCCTAAATAGAGGTAGTCGTATTCGGGAAGTTCCTCAAGAATTCCCTTGAGTATCGTCAGACCACCATAGCCGGAGTCGAAGACTCCGATGCGGCCTGCTTTTGGTGAATCGGTCATTTAATCTTTGTGCTTGTATGTTTGGACTGCAAAATTACAAAAAAAGCCGGAATCCTTGCGAATTCCGGCTCATTAAAGTTTTGTATGGGCTGTTTTTATTTGATGCCGAGTTTAGCCTTTACCTGCGGAGTGATGTCCATCACCGGAGCCGCGTAGTAGAGAGTGAGACCTGACTCATAGTTCTGAATCATCGAGTATCCACCCTCCTTGCCGACAGACTCGACAGCGTTGCGGATTTTCTGGATGATGGGAGCCATAAGTTCCTGCTGCATCTTGTTGAGGTCCTGCTGTGCGCTCTGCTCGAAGTTCTGGACTTTCACCTGATAGTCCTGGAATTCGCGTGTCTTGCGGTCCTTGATGGCCTGGAGCTCATCTGGTTTCATTTTGTTGAGCTCATCGTACATGCGCTTCATCTCCTCGCCGAGTTTAGCGTACTCATCCTCATACTTCTTGGAAGCCTCGGCCAGTTTGGTCTGGGCCTCCTTGGTGTCGGGCATGAGCTGAAGGATAGCGCTTGTATCTACGAGACCGATTTTGAGAGTTGACTGCGCCGAGGCGCTGATCATGGGCAGAAGCAGGGCGACTGCCAAAAGGATTTTCTTAAGCATTTTATATTAGTTTAGATATTATTTCCGGGTTGAGTTTTTTGGGGCAAATTGTCAAGTTGTCAAGTTGTCAAGTTGTCAAGTTGTCAAAATGTCAAATTGACCTGCCGCCTAAATTCTAAATTCTAAATTACTTGGAGTATCCGAGTTTTGCCAGGACTTCGTTGCTTACGTCGATTCGCGGCGATGCGAACACGATGCTCTGCGACGATGCCCGGTCGAAGATTGTCTGATAGCCCTTTTCTTCGGCCACGGCTTTGACCGCATTGTAGACATCCTCCTGTATGGGTTTCATCAGGGCCTGACGTTTCTTGTACAGCTCGCCTTCGGGACCGAAGTATTTATAGCGGAGGTCAGTTGCTTCTTTCTCTTTGGCTACAATTTCCTCCTGTTTCTTGGTTTTCTGGTCATCGGTCAGGAATACCATGTCGGCCTGAAAATTCTTATACATTGTCTCGGCTTCCTTGGTGAGCTCATTGACCTCCTTCTCCCAGCGCAGGCTTACCTGATTGAGCTGCTCGTTGGCCATCTCATAGGCAGGAACGTTGCGGAGGATATACTCCATATCGACGAGCGCGAATTTCTGCGCCGAAGCTGACAGGGTGGCGATGATGGCCAGCGCGAGGGTCAGAAATATTTTCTTCATAGTTGTAGTCTTTCTTTGGTTTACTAACTAAGACATAATTACCATATGAAAGGTTTATTTTTCAAAACTCTTGTCCGAGGACGAAGTGAATCTGGCTGCCACCTTTCTGGCCCCACACCTTGTCGAAACCGTATGCCCAGTCGATTCCGAGGAATCCGAGCATTGACAGATAGACGCGTGCACCGACGCCGGCACTTCGCTTCAGGTTGAAGGGTGAGAAGTCAGACACCGAAGTCCAGCAGTTACCGGCCTCTGCGAAAGCGATGGCGTAGATGGTGGTCGAAGGCTGGAGCAGGAACGGGAAGTGGAGCTCGAAAGTGAACTTGCCGTAGGCGTAGCCCTCGTAACCGCTCGGGGTGAACTGGCCGTTCTCGTAACCACGCATTGAGATGGTCTCGGTGGCGTAGGTGTAGCTTCCGCTCATACCGTCACCTCCAAAGTAGAATGTCTCGAACGGTGTCTTGATATGCTTGTTCCAGCTGCCGAGCAGACCGAAGTCGGCGCGTGTCATCAATACGAGTGTCCACTTGCCGTCGGGGTCGGTGAGCGGGGTGAATGTCTTGCTCTTGAAACGGAGTTTCCAATACTCAATCCACTTGTAGAGCTGGGTGCGGGCTGCCTCGCGTGACTCTGAGTCTGTGTTCGAGTATGATGCCTGCTCCTCGAGTTTCGCCCAGTCCTTACGGCCGAAGAGGCTTGCGGGCGGGGTGACGGTGAAGTCAACCGAGAACTGCGAACCCCGGCGGGGATAAATCGGGTTGTCGATACTTGTACGCGACAGCGTCAAGCCCAACGTGAGGGCGTTTGACGTACCGTTACGCATGTAGTACAGGTAGTCCCAGTTCTTGAGGTAATACCAACGGTAACCAAGGGTTGCCTGGAACTGGAAGTAGTCGTCAGGCCAGCTCAGACGCGTACCGAAACCGACCGATGCACCGAACAGCTGCAGCACCTTGTTGGGGTCGTATGCGTTCTGGTAGGCGTTGTTGTATGCATAGTTCTGGTTGTATGAGTAAGTGTTGTAGATAGCGCTCTGGTATGCGTTCTGCCAGAGTGAGTTGTAGAACTGTGAGTTGATACCGGTCGAGCGGCTGAAATCGAGTGATACGGCCAGTGAGTTCGGACGGTTGCCGCCTATCCACGGGTCAAAGAACGAGATTGAATAGCTCTGGTAGTACTTCGCATTGGTCTGAGCCGAAATCGAGAAAGTCTGTCCGTCGCCACGAGGGATGATACCCTTGTAGCTCTTCGGGTTGAACAGGTTGCGCATCGAGAAGTTCGAGAACGACAGCGCCACCTGACCGGTCAGACCCGTCTGACCCCAACCGAACGACAGCTGAACCTTATCGTTGGCTTTCGATTCGAGGTTGAAGACGATGTCGACTGTACCGTCGCTTTCGTTAGGCTCAGGACGGATGTCGAGGTTCTCGGGGTTGAAGTGTCCGGTTGCGGCGATTTCGCGTGCCGAACGCATCAGGTCGCTCTTCGAGAAGAGCTCACCCGGACGAACGCGGAGTTCGCGGCGGATTACCTTCTCGTACAACTGGTCATTACCATTGATGACAACGCGGTTGATTTTGGCCTGAGGGCCCTCCATGACGCGCATCTGCAGTGCGACGCTGTCCCCCTGGATTCGCTCTTCGATGGGAACCAGCTGAAAGAACAGATAACCGTTGTCAAGGTAGAGGTTCGAGACTGCGTCATCGTCCTCTGTCATACGCTTGTTAAGATACTTCTGGTTGTAGACATCGCCGGGGTAGATGCCGAGCAACGTGTTGAGGGTCTCGGTCGGGTAGACAGTGTTGCCCACCCATGAGATATCTGAGATATAATACTTCTTGCCTTCGTCCACCTTCAGGAACACATCGACGGTACCGTCATCATATTTGGCAACCGAATCGTGCAGGATTTTTGCATCGCGGTATCCCAATTCGTTGTACTTCTGAATAATCCGGTTGAGGTCATCCTCGAAGTCGCGCTCCACAAATTTCTTCTGGCTGAAGAGTTTGAGGAGGTCGCCTTTCTCATTGGTCTTCTTCATGGTGCGCTTGATCTTGCGGTCGGAGAGCACCTCGTTGCCGTCGATGTATATCTTGTGTACCTTGACTTTGCTGTTTCGGTTGACGGCAACGTTCAGAATCACATGGTTTTCCTTCGAGAGGTCGGGCTGCTGGGTGATCTTGACCTCGGCATTCTTGAAGCCTTTCTTGGCGTAATAATCCTCGATGATTTCCTTGGTACGGGCCACGATATTCGGCGTCAGCTGCTGGCCTGACACCATGCCGAGACGTTCGGTGATATCTTTCTTCTCGCTACCCTTGGTGCCCTCGAAAGTCATCTCCGACATACGCGGCTGGCGTTGCAGATCTATTTCGAGCCACATCTTGTCACCGGCGATTTTCTCGACATTGATTTCGACTTTGGAGTACAGACCCTGCTTCCAGAAACGTTTGACGGCGTCTGTAATGGCGGGTCCCGGGACATCAACCTTATCGCCGATTGAGAGCCCCGAGAAACCGATGATAAGGTATTCGTCAGATTCGGGAATACCGGCAACCTTGATGCCGGCTATCTCGTACTGCTTTGGCAGCGGCGAATAGATGATATCAGGGTGGTAGATAGTGTCGACCGGAGCTCCGGGTTCGTTGAGCTTGATGTCGAGCGCATAGGCGTGCACAGCCGGGAAAAGCGCGAGGGTAAGGATTATTTTCCAGATATGTTTCATAGATGTATGGTGGAGCACATTCTGTTTAGTTCTTCTCCTTGATCTGGTCCGAGGTCTTTCCGAAGCGTCGTTCACGTTTCTGGAAGTCGCTGATGGCGTCCGTGAAAGCCTCCGGTCCGAAATCGGGCCAGAGAACAGGAGTGAAATATAGTTCGCTGTAAGCAATCTGCCACAGCAGGAAATTGCTGATTCGTTCCTCGCCGCCGGTGCGGATAAGCAGGTCGGGGTCAGGAATATCGCGTGTGGAGAGATGCGAGGAGATAGTGGATTCGTCTATGGAGTCGGGGTCGAGGGTACCGTCGCGGACCTCGGCGGCGATGTCGCGCATCGCCTTGGTCAGTTCCCAGCGCGACGAGTAACTCAAGCAGAGATTGAGGTTAAGCCCGTCGCAATGCGCGGTGGCGTCCACGCCTGCCTGAAGGTCGGCGCGGACCTCCTCGGGAAGACGGTCAATCTCGCCCAAGAGCCGGATATGGACATTGTTGGCGACAAGTTCGGGTGTCTCCTTGCGGATAGCCCAGCCAATCAGATACATCAGTGTGGTCACCTCCTGCTCCGGACGGCTCCAGTTTTCAGTCGAGAACGCGTAGAGCGTCAGGTGCTTCACACCGAGGTCGGAGGCGAATTTAGTGATGTTGTGGACACTGTTGACTCCCTCGGCGTGGCCTTCGCTGCGGCCGCGTTCCTGTCGGCGTGCCCAGCGTCCGTTGCCGTCCATGATGATGGCGACATGTTGCGGTATGCGCTCCATGTCGATTCTGCCGGTCAGTTCGTCTGTCAAATCCATAGGTTGTCAGTCCTTATAATTGCAGACGGCGCATCGCTTGCTGAACTCGTAACTTATGGTCAGAGTCAGAGTCGAATACCAGTCTGTATTTTTCATAAACTCGCTTTTTATGCCCAACGGGTCGGAGAGTTTCTGGCCGTCGAGCTTGTCGCTGAAAGTCTTTTTCATCAGAAACTCGAGTCCGAGATTCCATCGCAGAGCTGGCTTGTACTTGAAGCCTATGCCCAGGGGGATGGTAAAGGCCGCTCCCATCTTGGAGTCGACGCTCCACGCGGTCAGTCCCAGACCGGCCGTGATGTATGGTGTCCATCGTTTCAGCTTACGGTAGCTTTCGCCCATGCCGTAGTTGAAGAAATGGAACTCAAAGAGCTCGGTAAGCTCGTAGAAGGTTGTCGAGAACTTATAGTTCTGCGCGTCCGGAAAAACGTTCTCCATCTGCGACGAATCGCCCTTGAGCCCGCCGACGTAGAAATTGGTCTTGAGGTTGAGGCGCGGACTCATGATGTAGCGGAACAGCACCTCGGCGTCCCAACTCGGATTCTGGAAGAGATTGGCCGAGTTGGCGTCACCCAAGTAACCGGTCATGCCGACACCGGCGCCGATGTCGAACCGGTAGTCCTCCTGTGCGCTCGCACCTGCCGCGGAGGCAAGTGCGACGACAATCGTCAATATTTTGAGAAATTTTGTCAAATCAGATAATCGGGGTGAATGTTAAACGTGTCAGCACACCACGCCAAACAGTGTTGTATAAGGTTCCGTCGGTCGAGTAGCCGCCGAAGAGGTAGATATACGGACACTCCCAACGGATGACAGTACCATCCAGCTCATACTTGATGCGCTGGGGCTTCTGTCTGACTGTCCACAGGTCGGACAGGTCGGAACTGAGTTCGGTGTCAATCACCACATTGTCGCAGTTGACCATAGCCGGAATCACCGAAGGCAACTGCAGGCTTTGCGAACCACGGACCCAGTTGACACCATTGTCGTACGATATGTAAACCGTGCGGTTCTGGGTGCCATCCTCAAGGCGCCCGCCTAAAAGCATCCATACCTGGTATTCGAGCATGGTGTTGCTCGACGACGAAGGACGGTAATTGTAGTATTGCAGCAGTGAAGCCCCTTCGAGTCCGGGCACGCCGCCCTCGCAGAGTTTTATCCACTCGGCACCGTCGAACGCCCATGTGACTGACGATATGTTGCCGTCGGCGGTGCGGCCTCCGACAAAGAAGGCTACCGGCGATGAAGTCCATTGGTTGGTGAGTGTCACGAAGTTCGAGCGTCCCGTTACGGGGAAATCGGCGGGGATTGTCTTAGGATTCAGACTTGTGGCCGGATACTGGGCAAACCGGGTCTGCGTGCCGTCGGAGGTGAGACCGACTATCGTCTCAGTGTAACCGCCTATGATCGACAGCCATTTCTGGCCTGTCGAGGTCCACGCTCCGCCCGGAACAAGGCTGTAGAGAATACCGTTGTTGTCGAGAATCCAGAGCTTGTCGTCAGATGCGCTGAGGCTCTCGATGTCAGGAGTGAATGTGAAGGGTGCGGACACATCCTGCCAGCTCCAGGCTTCGATGTCGTCCGACTTGCGGAAGGTGTAGGTGCCGTCAGACTCCTCGATCAGGCAGTATGCGGTCTCGCCGAGCTGGACAGTCTTCTGACGCTTGGGCGATGACATCCGGGCCGGCAGGGTGTTGCGGGCTGTCTCGTCCCAGTACAGCGAATCGTTGTCGACCTTATGCACATTGACCTTGATGGTGTAGGTGGTTCCGATATTGCCGTTGTCGGCCTTTACACGCAGCTGTACATTGCCGGTGAAGTCGATTGAGTCGTTGGGATTCTCGCGGTAGTCAATCTCGCCTGTTCTGGTGGTACCCCCGCTCATGACAATCACCGCCTCGCTCACCTTGTTGCTGAAGTTGATGGTGGCCACCAGCTTGCTGATATCGGTTCCCCTGCGCAGGGAGTCTGCATTGAAGATGACCCGATTGTCGAGGTCGATGGTGAAGAAAGTCGAGTCAAGTTCCTGGGTGCCTTTTTCGGTCTTGATCTTGAATCTTGTCACAGCCACATTGACGGGGTCAAGGTTGAGATCCGACTCCTTATCTTCGTTACACGACGTGACCACACCGCTTGCTGCTATTACCGCGGTGAGTCCAAAAGTGGATAGTAGTCTTTTTGTGTTCACTCCTAAAAAGTTGTTCATTATCAGTGCTATGGATGCTGTATTCAGCATCTTTCGCCTCTGTTGTGACGCCAGCATCTTGACGGGTCTCGCTTCAATGCGTGCGTTTCAACTTGCAAATTTAGCATTTTACGGCGAAATTGACACTATAAATACAATAGAAAATATTTTTTAAGTAATTTTAGCAAATGTTCCTTGCGCCAAATCTTTGTCCTCGTACAGGGTTTCGACGCGAATCCTGTCGTAAAGATTTTTCTCTTTGAAACTGTCAATAAGTGTCGGTCCGCCTTCGACCATGAGCGACGTAATGCCATATTCGGTGAAGAGCCGGTGCATATTCTCTTCGAGGTCTATGCTCGGGTCGAGCAGAATTGGATTGCGGTCGAAAACTTTGAGTCGGCGGCGCAGGTCCTCATCCTGGATGCTCGGCGAGTCGAAGATGACGGGGCGAGGGCTGTTACCGGGCCAGAGCCGGTTGCCGAGCGACGGGTTATCGGAGAGCAATGTGTTGGTGCCTACCATTATTGCGTCGCACATCGAACGTTCGGCGTGCATCAGTGCCAGTGTGACCGGCGAGGATATAGGCATAGGACTTCCGTCCGGGTTCGCCATTCTACCGTCGGCTGTGCGTGCGAATTTGAGGAGAATCCAGGGCCGGTGGTTGGTATGGGCCGTGAAGAAGCGCACATTCAATTGTCGGCATTGGTCGCGCAGGCAATCCTCAGAGACTTCGATGCCCGCGTCACGCAACATTCGGGTACCCCGCCCGCAGACCTTTGGGTTGGGGTCGCCGGTGCCGATTACGACTCGGCGCACGTGCCGCTCGCATAGCATCTTTGCGCAGGGTGGCGTCTTGCCATAGTGCGAGCACGGCTCGAGGGTGACATACATTGTCGACTCGGGGACCAGATGCTGATCCGCCTCGCGTACACTTGCCATGCAATTGACCTCGGCATGGCCCTCGCCGAAGCGGCGATGCCAGCCTTCGCCTATGATGCGGCCGTCGGGCGCGACGAGAACGGCCCCGACCATTGGGTTCGGCGACACGAATCCAGCTCCGTTCGCCGCAAGTTGGAGCGCCCGCTCCATATATCTTTCGTCAGTCATAGTTTTTCTTAGGTTTCAGGTGCCGGGTTTCAGGTGCCGGGTTCCAGGCTCCGGGTCCGGATTGTTTTTTACTGCGTAGCGCCCAGGACCGGCGCAGCGCCTCATCAGAACCTCACTCCGGTCGAGACCTGGAAGTTCTCGATGCCTGACATGAAGCCGACCGAATGCGTGAAGTACATGTTGCCGTGAAATATTGAGTTGGCCGTTACGAAGAACTGCCGGTGATTGTAGGTCAATGATGTCATATGGCGTATGGCCGCCGAAAACGAGGTCCTGTGACCCGCCGATGAGGAGGACGACGAGGAGGTCACACCCAATGACGGAAGCAGGGTGACGTTGAACAGCCATCGACGGTGGAAGACCCAGTTGTAAGAGTATCCGCCCATCGCTGTCACTGAGTTGTAGTCGAGTCGGTAGTTATCGTAGGGCAGGGAGATATGGTCCTTGACCTCGGAGGGAAGTTTGTCGAAGTCGAAGTCGACATTGTAGAACGTACCGTTTATGCCTACCATCCATGTGCCCTGGCTCTTCACCTGAAAGTTCGAGAGGCTGTATGCCGAGGCGAAACTGAACCGCTCGTGGTTGAAGATGTACATACCTAACAGTCCGAACGATTTGAAGTTCAGACCGTCAAAAGGGATACCCTTGAAGTTGTAGCCACCGTCAATCTCGCGGGTGTCGAAGCGGCGTATCTTCGTGCCACCCTTGTTTTTCCACAAGTATCCCTCGAAGTAGAGGCGGGCACAGGTGAACGACATATTCCACTTCTTGTGATGCGTCTCCGAGCCGGTCAACAGCGAATTGAAATCGACCGAATAGCCGGCACTGACAGCATAATAATTAGCCTGGAATCCGATATTGGGGTAGGGGTTGCTCACCATAATTATGGGGCGCCCGTCGCTGAACCGTATATAATATGAGTCGAGCCAGTTGTCAGATACGAGCCGAACCTTGCCATGTTTGCCCGAGCCTTGCACGTACTCCGGGTCGTAATGGTTGAAAGTATAGTCTGCCCATCTGTAGACCTTCAGGCAGAAGTTAATGAATTTCGGGTATTGCACTGAGGTGTCGTTGACATTGAGGCGACGTGTCTTAAGCAGGTTGAGCCAGTTGTCGGGATGCCGATTCACCTCAAGTACAGAGATGGAATCAGGCAACCGCTCGTTGGCGTCCACGCCGAGCGAGAGGTCAAAACTGCCTTGAGCCCACGCCGCGAGAGGCATGTGCAACAGTAAGAACAAGACTATGAGAAAACGGCGCAGCGTTTTGGTCATCAGCGTTTAATACCCTGGCGGTCGAGCTCGGATTGGTACCGGGCCGCATTCTTCAGATGTTCGTCGTAGGACGACGAGAAATTGTGTGTTCCTGAGAAGTCCTCCTTCGCGCACATATACAGGTAATTGTTGGGTCTGCTCCGGAGGATTGCAAGAACGGTCTGGTCACTCGTGGTGCGGATGGGGCCCGGGGGAAGACCGGCGTGCAGATATGTGTTGTAGGGTGACTCCGTCTTGAGATCATCCTTCGTGACCCGTTGGATGGTGAAATCACCTACGGCGAATCTGACGGTCGGGTCAGCCTGAAGTTTCATATTGTTCTGAAGGCGGTTGAGATACAACCTCCCTATTGTTCCCTTCTCTTGGCCGTCGTTGGTTTCCTCGTCGACAATCGAGGCGAGAATCATGATTTCAGCCGGTGTGCAACCGAGGTCGTGAGCCAGTTCGACGTTCTCTTGGGTCCACAGCGACTTGTAGTTTTCGCCAATCTTGCGTACCACCTCAAGAGCCGGAGTGTTCCAGTACACTTCGTAGGTGTCGTCGATGAAGAGGGCCATGGCACTCTGTGGCTTCAGACCGAACTCATCCATTATGAACGGATTGTTCAGAATACGCTGCAACGAATCGGGCGTGAACTCCATCTTGCGGCTGATACGTTCCACGAGCTTGGGGAGGTTTCTGAAACCGTTGATAGTTATCCGCACCGGAGTCTGAGCACCGGAGGTAAGGCGGCGCATGGCCGCCAGTGCGTTCTCGCCCTTGGGGATAGTGTACGCGCCGTGGCGTTGCGAGAAGTCCGGGTGTCTGAGTCCAGACAGTCTAATGACGGTGTTGGCATAATCGGCTCCCATGTATTTTGTGAGCGAATCGCGCACATTCTGTTCTGTGGCTCCTTTGGGAATCTTGATGTTGGCTTCCTGAGGGGCACCGACCATAGCGATGGGGAATAGCACCGCCAAGAAAATCATGATGCACACAGCAAGCCCCAGCAGAACGAACAACATCGTCCTGCCGGTGCGTGAAGTGTGGTGGTTAGAGTGGCGGCCTTCGCTTTTAGAGTTTGGCCGCGGCGTTTGTTCCATCAGTTATTTTTGTTTTTTTCAAGCTGGGGCTCCAGTGCATCAAGGCAAAGGTCAATCGCTTCCTCGAAGCTGTCAGCGGTTTTTGAGGCGAACAGGTCGGCTGCAGGCGGAACCATCAGCTTCACGGAAGCCTCTTTGTTCATGGCGGTCTCAGGCTTTACAACCTTGAGCGTAACCTCGACCTCGGTCACGGCTTCGAAGCGGCGTGAGATTTTGTCCACTTTCTTATTTATAAAGTTCACCAGCTTGTCGGTGATGTCAAAATGAATGGCTTTGATCTTTGCTTCCATAGTCTATTTATTTGGGGTTTCACAAAGATAAACAAAAAAATTGAATCAGCGGTTAATTCTTTTCAAAAATTTTAAGTTTCACTTTCCCGGCCCATCTTTTTTGTGGGGGTGGACGAAATGCAAAGACGGCCCTCAATTTCACAATTGAGAGCCGCCCTGTGATTTTTTGGATGCGTTCTACCTTCACAGGCAAAGCGGTTATCTTACTCAACCACTAACTTACAATTTTATCACTATTACTAAAAGATTTTTGACTTGCCATCTTATTCACACCGGATTTTATCCGGTTTTGTAACTGTTTGCAAAATTAATAAAAGTTTCGATAATCACCTAAATTTCGGGTTAAAAATTGCACTTCTTTATGGGGAGATTCCAAAAATGTTCCATTTTGGCCAATTTTGTGGCCCTGTTTTTGGACCAGTTTGGACCGGCTCCGTATTTTGGGTGCCATGCGTGACGCGATTCTCATAATTTTTTGTTATTTTTGCTTATCAGTTTTAAATACATTTACTATGAAGAAAAACAAGGAGTACCTGGATCGTCTCCGCAAGGTGATGTCAGACAAGAATATAGACCTGTGCATAATCTCCGGCACAGACCCCCATCAGAGCGAGTTGCCTCCCCGCCACTGGCGCGGCCGCGAGTGGCTAACAGGTTTTGAGTCAGAAAACGGAACGAACGGCACCGCCGTCGTTACCCGTGATGTCGCTCTCTGCTGGACTGACTCCCGCTATTTCATCCAGGCCGAGGACCAACTGAGCGGAACAGGTTTCGAAATGATGAAAGAGGATGGCCCGGATGCGGTCGACCTGATCGACTGGGTCACCGAACACACTTCGGCAGGTCAGACGGTCGGAATCGACGGAATGACATTCTCAGTGTCTTACGCTCAACGTCTCGAGCAGGAACTCAATGACAACGGTGTGAAACTCGACACGGATTTCCCCTTGTTCGACTTCATTTATCCCGACCGTCCGGCACGCCCTGAGAACAAGTTGTTTGTCCACGATGAAGGCATCGTCGGTCAGACCGTCGACTCGAAAATTGACGCTGTCATGAACGAGGTCAAGGGTGAACTGGCCAACGCCATTCTCGTTTCGGCTCTCGACGACCTGGCCTGGATTACCAACCTTCGCGCCGCCGGCGATATCTGCTTCTCTCCGATTTATGTCGGATTCATGTACCTTGACGATTCACGCCGCGTGCTGTTTGTCGATGAGTCAAAACTTACCGATGAGGTAAAAGCTCACCTCGCTAAATATAATATCCTCACCAAGCCTTACGACTCGGTCAAGGAGTTTGTGGAGAATCTTCCCAAGGAGACCCGCCTGTTGATAGATCCGCGCAAGACTGCCCGCGGCATCTATGACCATATAGGTTGTACTACGGTGTTCGGCGGCGACGGTGTTGCAAAGCTGAAGAGCATCAAGAACGACACCATGATTTCCAATCTGGCCACTGCCATGGAGAAGGATGGTGTAGCCCTGACGCGCTTCTTCATGATGGTCGAGAAGGAATATCCCGGCGGCAAACTGACAGAGATGGAGCTCGGCAAGCGCCTGCGGGCCCTCCGCTTGGCTGACCCAAGCTGTGTCGACGAGAGCTTCGCTCCGATTCTCGGATGGAACGCCCACGGTGCCATAGTCCATTATGAGTCAACCGAGGAAACCGACGTCGTAATCGAAGGCGACGGACTTCTCCTCGTAGACTCGGGTGGTCAGTATGTCTACGGCACTACCGACATAACGCGTACCATTGCACTCGGCACTCCCACCGCCGAGCAACGTCATGACTTCACGCTGGTAATGAAAGGGCATATCGCGTTGTCGAACGCAGTGTTCCCCACCGGTACGACCGGTCATCAGCTTGACGTCCTCGCACGTCAGTTCCTATGGAAAGAAGGCAAGGCTTACTATCATGGCACAGGTCACGGCGTAGGATACTTCATCAATTGCCATGAGGGTCCGCAGAATATCCGCCTCAACATCAATCCGACGCCGCTCGAACCGGGCATGATTACCAGCAACGAGCCGGGTCTGTATCTCGAAGGACGTTACGGCATCCGCTGCGAGAACCTTATCGTGACGGAGAAGTACATGGAAACCGAATTTGGGCAGTTCCTGCACTTCCATCCGATGACTCTTTTTCCGTTCGACCGAAGCCTGTTCGAGGTCAGCATCATGACCCCCGAGGAGATCAAGTGGGTCAACGACTATCACAAACTGGTCCGCGAGCGTCTCACCCCGCTGCTGACCGCCGACGAAGCCGCATGGCTCGCCGAAAAGACAAAAGAATTGTGATGGGGTGTCGGGTGCAGGGCTCCGGGTATCAGGTGCTACGCAGTTGAAATCTACCCGTACCCGGCGCCCAAACCCTAACCCTAAACCCTAACCCGTGCCCGGCGCTCGGAACCCGACACCCGGCGCCCGGCACCTAAAACCTGAAAAATGTTAGTGAAGTCTGTCCGCGGTTTTACTCCCAAGTGGGGAGAAAACTGCTTTATCGCCGACAATGCAACTTTGGTCGGCGACGTCACGATGGGAGATGAGTGCAGCATCTGGTTCGGCACGATTCTCCGTGGAGATGTCAACACAATTACCATTGGCGACCGTGTCAACATCCAGGATGGCTCGGTGCTCCACACCCTATATCAGAAATCGACCATCGAAATCGGCAACGATGTTTCGATAGGGCATAACGTGGTAATCCACGGTGCGAAGATTCATGATTACGCCCTGATCGGTATGGGCGCCATTGTCATGGACGATGCAGTTGTGGGTGAAGGAGCCCTTGTGGCTGCCGGGTCAGTTGTACTCAGCAAGACCCAGATTGGTCCTCATGAGATGTGGGCAGGAGCTCCCGCCAAATTCATCAAGATGGTCGAGCCCGAGAAGGCCAAGGAGATGAACATCAAGATTGCCCACAACTATCTGATGTACTCCCGCTGGTTCACCGAGAGCTCCGAAGAAGAGCTCCGCGAGAACGCCCGCGAGGTCGAAGCCGAAAACAGCTGACCCCAACAGACCCTAAAATTAGTAAATTCAAAATTCCCCAGTCCGCATATACCATGCGTAGCCCCAACCCCGAGGGGTTGGAGCTACGCGGATAATGCTGAAATACGCGGATAATGCTGAAAGTGGTAAGGAACAATTGAACGATTAAAAAAATAGCGCCTTATTCCTTATTCCTTATTCCTTATTCGTCATCTCTTATCTCTTGTTTTTTTATTTCTTATTTCTTATTTTTTATTTCTTACTTCTTCAGCCCTGCGGCTTCTGCCTTGGCTTTGGCGAGCTGTGCCTGGAATTCCGGGTCGGCGTGCAGGCGTGCAACGACTGCTGAACCCACGAGGCGGCCGGCATCGACGTCACTCTGGTAGTGGGCGCCGCAGATGACGCGGCTTTCTCCGAAGTCATAACCGCGCTGGATTATCTCCTGCTGACGTGCCGGATTGATTTCAGACAGGACCAGAGCAGTGGCCCAGCCGATGGCGGTATGTCCCGAAGGGTAGCTGCCGTTCTTGCGGAGTGCCGGTTCGTCATCGGGTGTTGCTGAGGGTTCGTTGAACACCATAAAGGGACGCTTGCGCATATAGTGGTTTTTAGCGCCACGGGTGGCAAGGTCGCCCGCATCCTCCTTCATGTTAACCATCAGTTTGTAGATTTCTGGAGTTGTTTCCGGTGTCAGCGGAAAGCCGAAGGCTTCACTGAAGTCACGGTCGAGCCAGCCCTCATTAAGGTTAGCGTCCAGGATGGCGCGTTTTCCGCGCTCCGTGTCGCGCATCGACTTGCCCCACTCGTACATCTCCTTGTCATACGCATAATGCGCAGAGGTGGTGTCGGGAGGTGCCGGCAGGAAGTGGTCGCTGTCGACAACGTCCGTGATCAGAAGATAATACTTGTCGGGTGCTGTACTGTGATCCTGGGCGAGAGCCGGAAACAGAAAAAACGCGGCCATGGCGAGGCCAAGTAGAGTTTTTTTCATGGTGGTAATTGTTTAAAAGTGGTTTATCAGTGAAATTTTTCTGAAAAAAATTTTGTCAATAACTTAACTTTAGCTAATTTTGCACGCTACAAGGTCTAAACGGGCAATCGGAGATTCCAAGAATCTTCAGAAATAGCGCTGTAAAGCATCCTTGTAACCAAAGACCCACCGCGGACCGGAGTCCGGAAAAGGTCTTCTAAATAGTATAACAAATAAAACTACAAAATTAATATTCATTAAACATGATTATCGTACAAGTTAAAGAGAACGAGAACATCGAGAAAGCTTTAAAGAAATTCAAACGTAAATTTGAGAGAACAGGCATCGTCAAAGAACTTCGCAGCCGTCAGGCATTTGAGAAGCCGTCGGTGAAGAACCGCAAGAAGATGATGAAGGCTATCTACGTTCAGCAGCTCCGTCAGGCTGAGCAGTAATCAGCCACCGGGCTTAGAAAGCTCTTTCACTTAGCCATAACGAACATAATCGGTGTGAAGCATCTGCCTCGCACCGTTTTGTCGTGCCTGTAGTTCAGGGCTTCAGGCTCAAGGCTCCAGGCTCCAGGCTGCGGACTCCGGGTGTCTGGGTGGAGATGCTGCGTAGCCAAGGCCAGCTTTGCTGGCCGGTCGTGGTTTCCCGTCCCAATCAGCCCCTCTCAACTCTCAACTTCTCCCCGTGGGTGTGCTTTGCGGTAGTTGGCCATCAGTTCTTTTACGCTGAGGTGAGTGTAAATCTGGGTCGTGGCCAGCGATTCGTGACCTAACAGTTCGCGCACCGAGTCCAGGTCGGCTCCGTCGTTGACCATAGCAGTGGCGAAAGTGTGACGCAGGGTATGCGGACTCTTGCGCCCTGTCGAAACTCCGTCGAGGGCCTTCTTTACAATATTATATAGCGTGTTTTTCGCCAATGGCCCATGGGCTCCCGCTATCAGCGGAGCGGGGTGGGGGAGCTCCGGATACCTCTCGTCGCGTATGGTCTGCCACGCGGCTATCCGGCGGCACAGCTCCGGCGGTATTGGAAGGACCCGCGTCTTGTTACGCTTGCCGGTGACGCGCAATTCGCACGAATACGTATTTATGTCCGAGTCTGTCAACGCCAAAAGCTCGGCCTGCCGCAGGCCGAGCGAATAAAGCATGTCGATGATGATATATGACCGTTGCGCCTCGAAGTCGTCCGGAGCCGGCTCGACCTCCAGGAGACTTTCCACATCACTCTCCTTGATGAAGTTGGGCAGGAGCTTGCGGAGTTTCGGCAAGGTGACATCGGCGGCCGGATTTTTCCGGAGGCGGTCTGTCTTGCGAGCCCATCTGTAGAAAGCGCGGAGAGATTCGATTTTGCGTCGCAGCGTAGTCGCGGTCATGCCGCTGTCGGCCAGCGAACCCACCCAGTCGCGTATGTCGGACGCCGTCGCTTGGCCGAAGTCAAAGATGCCGTCCGCCGGCGAGCAGAACTCCGCGAACTGCCTTATGTCGCGTTCATATGCCTCCACTGTATGAGGACTGCACCGTTGCTCCGCCTGCAGGTGGAGCAGAAACTCTGCGATCACTTGAAGCGGGATGCTGAAAGGTGTATCTTCTCGAATATATGGCGGTCAACGTCGGTCAGTTCGAGACCGCGGCGCCCCATAACCCGCGAGGCAACCTGCATGAACGTGTCGATTGATACATCCTGATAACCTCCCTCCGGACTGCCGTTCTGGAAACTGGGGATAAACTGACGCGGAAAGCCTGCTCCATGGAAGTTGACGCCGACGCCAACCACGGTTGCAGTGTTGAACATGCAGTTGATGCCGGCCTTTGAGTGGTCGCCCATGATGAGACCGCAGAACTGCAGGTCGGTGCGCATGAAACGCTTGCTGGCGTAGTTCCAGATGCGTATCTTCGAGTAGTCGTTCTTGAGGTTGCTCGAATTTGTTCCGGCGCCGATATTGCACCACTCGCCGATTACGGCATTGCCTAAGTATCCGTCGTGGGCCTTGTTGCTGAACCCGAACATCACAGTGTTGTCGATTTCGCCGCCCACCTTGCAGAAAGGTCCGAACGTGGAGCCACCGTAAATCTTTGAACCCATCCGCACCTTCGCGTCCGCGCAAAGCGCAAGCGGTCCGCGTAAGTTAGCGCCCTCCATCACCTGAACATTCTTACCTATATATATCGGTCCATCTTTGAGGTTGATGGTGGCGGCCTCAACTGTGGCACCCTTCTCGATAAACAATGCCGGCATTCCGTTCGGCAACTTCGCATTGCCGAGGATACGGGTCGAGGGGTCAGGTGCGATGCCCTTGCGGTCGCGGGTGTACCACACGAAATCATTGACAATCTCCTCGGCGTTCATGCCGAAAACATCGAATACGTACTGGATGCGGCGCGAATCGTTGGCGCTCTCGCGTCCGAAACCCGGCTGGAGGTGTTCGAAGTCGCGGCGCAGACCGCGGTAGGCCCATATGCCACCGGAGTCGCGGAGAGCTTCGCCGCGGCGAAGCTGCCATGCTTCAAGGGCGGTTGCCTTGTCCGGCAGTTTGTTGCCGGCTATGAATATGGCTTCCTCATCTTCCGGGCAGTCCAGCGGGAACTTCTCGCGCAGATAATTTTTCGGATAATATGAATACTCGCCGGGCAGAAAATGTTCCCACTTCTCACGAATGGTCACTATGCCGACGCGGAAAGCCGAGACGGGGCGGGTGTATGATAGAGGCAACAGGTTTTCGTAACTTTCCTCTGTGTCGAATAGAACAATCTTCATGGGTCTCACAATGTTGGCCGTCTCCGACGTGTCCCGGTGGTAGCACAGGGGACGCTGAGTAACGGCAGGGTTAGTCTTGCAAAGATAATGCATCCTGGCCAATTCCGCAAATAAAAAGTTGCGGATAATTTGACAAATTGGTAAGTTGACCCAAATTGACAAATTGACAAGTTGACAAGTTGACAAATTGACAAATGTTCAACCTGTCCAATTAATTAAGTGTCCAATTGAGAAAATGCGCTTTTTATACAGCTTAAATTTAAATTATAGGCAAAAGGAGGGCGAAATCAAAAATAGTTTTGCAAAATGTTATTGTTTCTTTAATTTTATTCGTCAAAAATTTGGCAAACTTCGCTAATTTTTCTAAATTTGCGCATCCAGGTTATGGATAGGCCGTCATCGGCCATGCGTGAAACATAATAATGTCAATTATTATTTGAATTTATTCATTGTGGGTGACGCCAAGTTGAATCAATCACCTTATTCTTGAGTAAAACAAGGAGAATATGAAGAAAAGCATCCTACACATCGGACTACTTACGGTCGCTGCCGCATGCGCGTTGCAGATGACCGGCAAGCCGGCCAAGCAAGGAATACTCACTGTTCCGACCGCCGACGGTTCGGAACTGCGCGTGCGCCTTGCCGGCGACGAGTTCTATCACCAGTACTTCACCGAGGACGGCTACCCTTTGGTCGAAGTCGATGGTAATTTCTACTACGGAGACGTAGATGCCAACGGCAACGTGGTAAACTCCGGCATAAAGGCCGGCCAGATTTCGACGCGCAATGCCGCCGCTCAGCACTTTCTTTCGCAAATCGATATGTCTGGACTCGAACAGCGCATCCAGAAACGTGCGGCGCAGTCGCCGATGCGCAAGAGTCTTGAACTCGGTGCCCAGACCCTCAGTACTTATAAAGCTCCGGCACGTGGGGCCGATGGCAATGACGGACCTCCGTATGAGCGCGGTTATGGTCTTTTCCCCGACCAACGCTTCCCGGCATACGGCGACCAGAAGGCAATCGTCATCCTTGTGGAGTACACCGATGTGAAATTCAATTCGGGCTATGATGCGTTCGATTACTTCAACCGGATGCTTAACGAAGAAGGTTTCAGCGACTATAGCGGCACAGGTTGCGCAGCCGAGTATTTCCGCCTGAATTCGGGCAATTCGTTCCGTCCGGAGTTTGACGTGTTCGGCCCCGTGACCCTCTCGAAAAACCAGGCCTACTACGGCGGCAACGACTGGTATGGCAATGACCAGCATCCGGAGGAAATGGTCAAGGAGGCATGCGAGTTGCTCGATGACGTCGTGGATTTCTCGGAGTATGACCGCAACCATGACGGGCTTGTCGACAACATATTCGTATTCTACGCCGGGCGGGGCGAGGCTTCGGGCGGTTCGGCCAATACAGTCTGGCCCCACTCCTGGAACATGGTGTCGGCCGGATATCCGAACCTCTATTTCGACGGTGTACGGGTACATACCTACGGATGCTCGAACGAGTGGGAGAGTGGCCGCCCCGACGGCGTCGGCACCTTTGTGCATGAGTTCAGCCACGTGATGGGCCTGCCCGACCTATACGCGACTTCGTATACCAGTTCATTCACTCCGGGAAGCTGGTCGGCCCTCGACTACGGTCCGTACAACAACAACGGTTGCACGCCGCCTCTCTACGGCGCGTTCGAACGGTACGCCCTCGGCTGGCTAAAACCCCGCGAGATCAACAGCGCCGTCTCAGCCACCCTGCAGCCTATCTCGGAGAACGTCTGCGGTGTCATCCGCTCGTCTAAGGATACGGAATTCTTCCTGGTCGAGAACCGTCAGAAAGAGGGTTGGGACGCATACATCCCCGGTCACGGCATGCTCGTATGGCATGTGGATTACAACTCGTCGGTATGGTCGTCGAATAAAGTGAACAATACGCCGAGTCACCAGTACTGTGACATAGAGGAGGCGGACGGAACGCAATCCGAGAGCTCGCGTGCGGGCGACGCATTCCCCGGCACGGCCAACAAGACCTCGTTCACCTCATCGACTACACCTGCCATGAAGACCTGGGCAAATGTAGGTCTTGAGTACCCTCTGACCAACATCCGTGAAGAAAACGGCAACATCTATTTCGATATCCTCGGCGGCGGCAGTTCCGAGATTCCGGTGCCGGTGGTCAACGAACCTTCGGACATAACCCCCGACAGCTTCAAGCTCAGCTGGGAAGGCAAGGACGGATATGACTGTATACTGACTGTATACAAAATCAATGAAGAGCCTACAGACGGAATGATGAAGGTGGCTGCTGAAGATTATCTTCCCGGCTTCAAGAACCGTAACATGGGTTCGGCTACAGAGGTAGTGATAAGTGGGCTCGACGAGGAGCAACTCTACGGATACACCGTTGCTTACAGCACGGGTTGGGAAACTTCCGAACCCAGCGAGGAACATCTCGCATTCACCGGACGCCGCACACTCAACTATTACACGGTTGAGCTTCTTGACGCCGACAATGTGACCGACGATTCATTCCGCGCACGTTGGAACAGCCTGCGGGATGCCTCCGACTACATACTTACTGTCTATGAACTTACACCGGACGGCTATTTCGAGGATGGATGTGACTTCTCCGATTACAAGGATGGCAGCGGCCTGCCCGCCGGTTGGTCGACCACCGCTACGGGTAGTTACGCAATGACTTCGTATGTCGGTGAAGCGGCTCCGTCGCTCCGTATGAACTCGGGAAGCACCCTTATGTCGGCTCAGTATGCCGACGGTGTGAAGGGTCTCAAGTTCTGGCACCGTGGCAACAACACCACCACCGGCGATATGCTGAATGTGTATGCCGTCACCGGTGAGGGCAATGTCCTTGTGCAGGCTGTCCCAGTCGACAAGGCTGTGGGAGGAAGCCTGACGGAAATATCCGACTTCCCGGCTGACACCCGTCAGGTGGTGATCGAATTCAAACGCAACGGTAACACAGGTTACTGCGCCCTCGATGATATCGTCGTGATGCACGGTGTTGACTATGTGGCTTCGGTTCTTGAAGGCTATGAAGATATACACACCGGTCCGGACGCAAGCTATGTGGTGAGTGGCCTTAAGCCCAACACCGCCTACGGATATTCGGTACTCGCCACCGATGGCGAACTCTTCAGCCGTCCGTCGGCCATGAGGACCGTCACTACCGGTGCAGGCGCCGGCGTGACCGCCGCTTCGGCTGAATCCGCTTTCGCGCTGTCGTACTGTGGCATGGATATAACCTGTGGCACCGGTGAGGAAATCATCGTGGCTGATTACACAGGTGTCGTTGTCGCACGTGGCTCTTACAAGGTCACTCTGCCCCGCGCAGGTCTGTACGTGGTGACAGTCCCCGCACGCAACTACTCAAAGAAGATAATAATCAGGTAATTTACAGGGTTCCACCGGATCTGCAACAATCCTCGGTGGAACCCGAACTATATTATATAATCCTGACAAACAATTTCTATACATACGGTGTATTCCCGGTAAAAGGTTTCGGCCGGGGATGCAACCTAATAAAACAGAAACCGGATTGCTGAATTATGAAAAAAATTCTATCCCGGATTTTTTCAGCGGCGCTCATAACAGCGACGGTCGCGTCGCCTGTTATGGCCCAGACTGCAAAGAAGGCGAAGGCCGGCAACACCTCCCCTTCACTAACATCAATGACTGCGACGGCTGCTCCACAGAAGAGTGCCGGAAAGAACGCAAAAGAACTCAACGTGCTGCCTGTGCGCAAGGCTTCGAACGGCATCAGCTTTGCGAAGACGGGTAAGGTATCGCGCGTACGCAAGGCTCCCGCAGGAGCGGCTTCGGACATCCCCAGCATGAAGGGCGTGATTGGTTTCAACACCAAAATCGGTGCAAAAGAAGCGGATCCCGGCTATTATGACATTGCCAAGACCGCGACTGCCGAGTCTGATTTTCTCTTTGCCGCCAATGGCGGTACGTACGGCGCGGTTGTGGTTGACGGCGTATTGTACACCAACGAGTATGTCAACTTAGGTTTCTTTGCCTTAAACTCCGTGTATGCCTACGATGTTGAGAGTGGCCAGCAACTGGGCAGTTTCTCACCTGAAGGTGTTGACAATCTTTGTCCCGGCGGTCTCGTAGTAGACCCGACTTCGGGTACTGTTTACGGCATCGGTTACAATTCGGAGGGCAGCGCATTGCAGCTCGCCAAGTTAGTCTACACTCCGGAGTCAGTTTCTGTCACTCCGGTCGGAGCACTTGCTGGCAATTGGAACTCAATCGTCTGTGATGCCAACGGCCAACTCTACGGTATCAATTACGAAGGTGAGACCGAAGGCGACAAGTTTACTGTCACCAAGTCTTCTCTTTACAAGATTGACAAGACCAATGCCGCCGTTACTCTCATCGGTGAGACCGGTGTTGCTCCTCAGTATCTGTCAAGCGCCTGCATCGACAGCACCTCGGGCCGTATGTTCTGGAACGTCTGCTATGCTGACGAGTCGGCTGACATGTGTGAGGTAAATCTTGCGACCGGCGCAGCAACCTCCCTTTACTCACTCACGTTGGCAGATGAGATTTTCGGTCTGACCGTTCCCGCTCCCGAGGCTGCCGACAACGCTCCGGGCAAGTGCGACAACGTGACTGTCGAGTTCGAGGGCTTCTCGTTGAGTGGCAAGGTGAATCTCACCACTCCGTCCACTTATTACGGCGGTGGTGCTCCTGCTGGCACGATGACTGTCAAGGTCGCAGCCAACGGTGTGGAGGTCGGTACGCTCGACAATGCTGCTTACGGGCAGCAGGTTTCTGTGCCTGTCGCTGTTGCCGAGGCCGGTTCATATGACTTCCAGGTATATGCTGTCAACGCCAATGGCGACGGTCCGAAGAAGACTGTGCGCAGCGTATGGGTCGGTCCGGACACTCCCGAGGCTACCAAGGCTTCTCTCCAGTATGTCAACGGCAACATGGAGGTAAGCTGGAATGCGGTTACAAGTACTGTCAACGGCGGTTCGCTTCCTGCTGACGGTGTGACTTACACAGTGAAACGTGCCGACGGCACAGTCGCTGCCCAGGGCCTCACGGTGACTTCGTTCTCGGAGGCTGTAGCCGAGCCGACTTCGCTCACATCATATTACTATGAGGTTTACGTAGTAATAGACGATATGGAATCGAATGCCGCCCGAACCAACACGGTTGTTGTCGGAGCAATCGTACCTCCCTATACTTCTGACTTCGCCGAAACAGGCCTCGAAGGATGGTCGGTATATGACGGCAACGATGATGGCAAAGTGTGGACCGTAGTGGGCGATGAGGCTCGCATGGGTTACAACTCAGCGATGGATATGGACGACTGGTTGTTTACTCCGCCGATGAAACTTCAGGCCGGCAAGGCTTACATGGTTTCATTCTCCGCCCATAACAACGGTGCTTCGTTCCCGGAACGCCTTGAGGTGAAATACGGCAAGAACAGCACTCCCGAGGGTATGACAAGTGTACTTGTGGCTCCCACGATGCTAGAAGGTGCAAAGGAGGTTTACAACTTCAGCGAATACGTAATTCCCGATGCAGACGGCACTTATTATGTCGGCTTCCACGGAATGTCTGACGCAGACCAGTTCTATCTCTTCCTGAGCAACGTGACAATTGCCGAGGGTATTTCGTCAGCCGCTCCGGGCGCAGCCGAAAACCTCGTGGCAACTCCCGATCCGAACGGTGCCCTTAAGGCCACTATTTCTTTCAAAGCTCCTTCGAAGACAATGGGTGGTGCGGCACTTTCAAGCCTCACCAAGGTCGAAGTTCTCCGTGGCGCGACTGTTGTCAAGACTTTCGACAACCCGACTGTAGGCGCTGACCTCTCTTGCGAGGACACTCTGACTGAGAATGGTAACGCGGAATACACCGTTGTCGGTTACAATGCCGAAGGCAAGGGTCTTCCCGCCAAGGCCACAGTGTACGTAGGTTTCGATGTTCCTGAAGGAATCGAGTCTGCAAATATCTCCCGCACAGCCACTGCAGGCGAGGTTGCTCTCAGCTGGGATGCCATCACCAAGGACGTGAACGGTCTTGCTTATCCCGCAGGTTCTGTTAAATATAATGTTTACGAAGCTGACGGCAGCTCGCGCACTAAGATCGCCACCGTCGACGGAACAAGCTACTCTTACCAGGCCGTAGCTGCAGGCCAGCAGGATTTCATCCAGTGCCTCGTATTCCCCGTTTACGACGACGAGGAAGGTGCCGGTGCTTATACCAATATGATTGCTGTAGGTACTCCCTATGACGGCCTTGCCGAGTCTTTCCCTGACGGACAGCTCAATTATATCTGGGGTCTGCGTGCAATCGGAAGCGGCACTGTGGGTATCGCAACTGACGAACAATTCTCTGACCTGGCTTCTCAGGACGGCGATAACGGTTACATATACATAAAGGCACAGTATCTCGATCAGGGTGCGGATTTCTTTAGCGGCATGGTTTCGCTCAACGGTATGCAGAACCCTGGTCTGACATTCTATACTTACAATATCGTTGGCGAAAATCCCGACATCAACGAGATTACAGTCTCCGTACGCACTATCGACGGAGCGAACGAGTCTGAATACAATGAGCTGTTCACCGGCGTGGTCAACGAAATCTGCAACGGCCAGGAGGGCTGGGGTAAGGTTCAGGTGAATCTGTCCGCATATGCCAACAAGACCATTCAGTTCCAGATCACCGGTATCACCAAGCAGTATGTGTACACCATGATCGACAACATCAAGGTCGGTTCAATCCTTTCGAACGACCTGAAGGCTGTCTCGGTTACTGCTCCCGCCAAGGTTAAGTGTGGTGAGGATTATCTGGTAGACGTCAAGGTTTTGAACGAGGGCGTTCAGGCTGCCGCTTCGTACAGCGTTGAACTCTATGCTGATGATGAGTTGGTAGAAACCAAGACAATGACAAATCTCGCTTCGGGCGCATCGGCAGTCGTTTCGTTCGACCGTCATATGTCGGCCATCGCAACCGAGGCTGTCACATACTACGCAAAGGTTGTTTACGCAGCCGATGAGAACAATGACAACAACCAGACTGCTGCAGTAGTGGTTAATCCGGTTGTTTCGAATGTTCCGACTCCTACTTCACTCGCAGGCGCTTGTGACGGCAATGGTGTTGTCCTGAACTGGAACGAGCCTAACCTTGAGGGCGGAGTAGCCGAGGAGGTAACTGACGACTTCGAGGATGCTGACGCATTCGCAGCTGAATACGGCGACTGGATCTTCGTGGACGGCGACCAGGCTGCTGTTGGTGGATTCCAGGGTACGGATGTCCCCGGCATCACTCCCGGCGAGACCAAGGGTTCGTTCTGGATCTGGGATGCTTCTCAGGTTGGAAACCAGACATTCGCTGCCCACAGCGGCAACAAGTATCTGTACGCACTGTTCCGTTACGATGACGGCACAACTGATGACTGGGCCATCTCTCCCGAGCTCTATGGCGGCGCCCAGACTGTCAAGTTCTACGCCAAGAGCTATTCCTCACAATATCCTGAAAAGATCAAGGTCATGTACTCGACCGGCAGCACAGACGTGGCAGACTTTGTAGCCGCTGAAGGCTATGCTGATGCTGTGATAGTTCCCGGCGACTGGACTCTCTATGAGGTAGACCTCCCCGCGGGTGCCAAGCGCTTCGCAATCAACAGCTGCGCTACTGGTTCGTTCATGTTGATGGTTGACGATGTCACCTACACTCCGGCCAGCGCTACAGCTAACCTCGAACTCGCAGGTTACAACGTTTACCGCGACGGTGTGAAGATTAACAGCGATCTCGTAGACGAGACTACTTACACCGACACTAACGTCGAGGATGGCAAGCAGTACACTTATGTTGTGACTGCAGTCTACACAGGCCGTGGTGAATCTGCAGCATCGAACGAAGTTGTTGTGACTTACACTGCAAGCGGTGTGAACGCAATCGGTGACGGCGCGGTAACAATCAAGGCAGCCGCCAACAGCATCGTTGTGATGAACGCCGACGCTATGAGCGTGACAGTTGCCACTGCAGGCGGAGCAATCGTATTCGACGGCTTCGGCGAGGCAGTGAAGACAATCAGCGTGGCTCCCGGAGTCTACGTAGTGAAAGTCGGCAACACAGTCAAGAAACTCGTGGTTAAATAATCCATGATTCAATCAACAGAGGGGGCGCCCGGCGGGCGCCCCTTTTTTGCAGCGTTTCATATAATTTTTATTAAAAGATTTGGTTAAACGGTTGATATTTTGTATCTTTGCATCGCATTTAGAAGCGGAATCGCCGTTTGGCGCGTGCTAAATTTCTGACACTCAGGGGTTTGGTGGGCGCAAATTGTGCGGTCAATTCGCTTTGTTCAACAAGCAAACAACTGTAAAAACTTAAATAAAAACAGACAAGAATGCCAACAATTCAGCAATTAGTAAGAAAAGGGCGGACCGTTCTGAAAGACAAGAGCAAGTCGCCGGCCTTGGATTCGTGCCCTCAGCGTCGTGGCGTGTGCGTGCGTGTTTACACCACCACTCCCAAGAAGCCTAACTCGGCAATGCGTAAGGTGGCACGTGTGCGTCTCACCAACGGCAAGGAAGTTAACAGCTACATCCCGGGCGAGGGCCACAACCTTCAGGAGCACTCAATCGTGATGGTGCGCGGCGGTCGTGTCAAGGACCTCCCCGGTGTGCGTTATCACATCGTGCGCGGTACTCTCGATACTGCCGGCGTACAGGGCCGCACTCAGCGTCGTTCGAAATACGGTGCCAAACGTCCCAAAGCAGCTAAGAAATAACACTGCATCTTACAACACAATCAAAACAACTAACAGTTTTTGATTTATTGGATGGCTATTGGTTGAGTAAACCCGGCAAGAGTGTCGAGTTGAAGATTGCAAAAGCAGCCGAAATCAAAACATTAAACAAGTCAGCTCTAAAATGAGAAAAGCAAAACCTAAGAAACGGGTGATTCTGCCCGATCCCGTTTTCCACGACGTCAAAGTGACTAAGTTCGTGAACCATCTGATGTATGACGGCAAGAAGAACACGGCTTACACTATTTTCTACACGGCATTGGAGACCGTGAAGGCCAAGATGCCCAACGAGGAGAAGAGCGCACTCGAAATCTGGAAAAAAGCCCTCGAGAATGTAACTCCCCAGGTGGAGGTGAAGTCACGCCGTGTCGGCGGCGCCACTTTCCAGGTGCCTACCGAAATCCGTGGCGACCGCAAGGAGTCGATATCAATGAAAAATCTCATCATCTATGCACGCAAGCGTGGCGGCAAGACTATGGCCGACAAACTCGCTGCCGAAATCGTTGACGCTTTCAACGACCAGGGTGGTGCCTTCAAACGAAAAGAGGATATGCACCGCATGGCTGAGGCTAACCGCGCTTTCGCACACTTCAGATTTTAAATTGATTATTTACAATGGCAAAACACGACGATCTTAATCTAACCAGAAATATCGGCATCATGGCTCACATCGATGCCGGAAAGACCACCACTTCCGAGCGTATCCTCTTCTACACCGGTCTGACTCACAGAATCGGTGAGGTGCACGACGGTGCCGCCACCATGGACTGGATGGAGCAGGAGCAGGAGCGCGGTATCACAATTACTTCCGCCGCTACAACAGCTTTCTGGACATACAATGACGAAAAATACAAGATCAACCTGATTGACACCCCGGGACACGTCGACTTCACTGTCGAGGTGGAGCGTTCGCTCCGCGTGCTCGACGGCGCCGTGGCTACTTTCTGTGCCGTAGGTGGTGTTGAGCCCCAGTCTGAGACCGTATGGCGTCAGGCTGACAAATATAATGTGCCCCGTATCGGTTACGTCAACAAGATGGACCGCTCGGGTGCCAACTTCTTCGAGGTTGTACGCCAGGTGCGCGAAGTGCTCGGCGCCAACCCCCTTCCCATCCAGATACCTATCGGCGCTGAGGAGACTTTCAAGGGCGTTGTTGACCTCGTCACGATGAAGGCTATCTTCTGGCACGACGAGACCATGGGTGCTGAATACACTGTCGAGGAAATTCCCGCATCTCTCCAGGACGAGGCTGAGGAGTAGCGCGACAAGATGCTCGAGACTCTCGCCGAGTTTGACGAAGCTCTCATGGAGAAATATTTCGACGATCCCTCCACCATCACTGAGGATGAGATCAAGGCTGCTATCCGCAAGGCGACTCTGCGATGGAGGTGAACCCGATGATCTGCGGTTCTTCATTCAAGAACAAGGGTGTTCAGACTCTTCTCGACGCTGTCTGCGCATATCTTCCCTCTCCCGAGGATGCAGGCGCTGTTGAGGGTCACGCTGTCGGCGATCCCGACACGATCGAGACTCGCGAGCCTTCGAGCGATGCTCCTATGTGTGCTCTCGCGTTCAAGATTGCAACCGACCCCTATGTAGGCCGTCTCTGCTTCTTCCGCGTTTACTCAGGCGACATCGATGCCGGTAGCTACGTGCTCAACACCCGTTCGGGCAAGAAGGAGCGTGTATCGCGTCTGTTCCAGATGCACTCCAACAAGCAGAACCCCAAGGAGAAGATCGGCTGCGGCGATATCGGCGCAGGCGTAGGCTTCAAGGATATCCGCACCGGTGACACCCTCTGCGACGAGAACCATCCCATCGTGCTCGAGGCTATGGAATTCCCCGATCCCGTGATCGGTATCGCCGTAGAGCCCAAGACTCAGAAAGACCTCGACAGCTCGGCGTAGGTCTTCAGAAGCTCGCTGAGGAGGACCCCACATTCCGCGTCGAGACCAACGAGGAGACCGGCCAGACCGTCATCAGCGGTATGGGTGAGCTTCACCTCGACATCATCATCGACCGTCTGCGTCGTGAGTTCAAGGTAGAGTGCAACCAGGGCCGTCCCCAGGTTACCTACAAGGAAGCCATCACCAAGCCCGTAGAGCTTCGCGAGACATTCAAGAAGCAGACCGGT
>JAAGKN010000249.1_pt1 | contig 67361 bp, 55 predicted proteins | sample 6206371 | NCBI WGS metagenome assembly JAAGKN01 (sample SAMN11533720, study PRJNA540317) | gut metagenome | isolation source: fecal pellets from male and female animal of same cohort | host: Peromyscus leucopus | place: USA:CA | collected 2017
AAATGTGAAGAAAAGCGAAATCTGAAAAAGATTATAAACAGTCTTTTTGAGTTTTGGCTCTTTTCAGTGCGTTCAAAAATTGACTTGAGCGGAAAAACACATCATAAAACAGGATTGAATCAGATAAAAAGCATAGAAAAAGGGGCTGTAAATCTCGCTGATGAAAAATCAGTCGAAATTTAACAGCCCCTTCAATTTCAAGATTTTGATGATTTATGACGATTCTGAAAATTCTTTTTAACAACCTCAAAGAAAGTCCAGGATCTGTACATTCGATCTGCCGGAATATATTGGTTGATGTAATGTAGAAGCTTCTTTGGTTCTCTTGCAGAAAACATGAAAGTTCCATCCGATTTCGTTTTTAAACCGATTCTTGGAATATACTTTCCCTTAAAATATACCGCTGCAATCACTACATCCACTTCATCCCAGGGGATCTGAATATTTTTTTGTACATTTCGATCCGAATAAAATTCAAAAGCCTGATCTCCTACCATGATTTGTCCATAATCGGCAAATCCGGAAAAAGATGTTCCCTTAACAACAAAGTCAGCCTTGTGATTAATCGACTGTACCAAAACAATGTCCCCTTTCTGGATAAATACAGATCAGTTCATAAAACCTTATCACCTGATTAAAGAATATGGGCAAGATGTCCAAGGATACCAACCAGGAACAGAGCGATGATGATAACGATCGGAGATACTTTCTTCTTCAGCAGCCAGCAGCAGAGCAGAGTCAGCAGAAGAGGTACCAGACCAGGGATCAGGTCGTTCAGGTTCTGCTGCAGAGTGGTTACTTTTTCAGGAGTCAGAGACAGACCAGCAGCCTGCTGCTCTAAAGCCGTACGGATTCCTTCTGAACCTGCAGGCAGATTAGCCCAGTCAATATAGGCACCTTCCTGCAGCTGAACAGTAGAAACTGTTGGTGTGAAGGTAACGTTTACCCAGCGTTCAATCAGAGCACCGAGAACGAACATACCAAGGATGGAAGATCCTTTGGTCACCTTCTGCAGCAGTCCGCCGGACATGTCAGAAGCGATAGCGGAACCGGCTTTGTAGCCGAATTCCTGGGTGTACCACATGAATGCGATACGGATCACGTTCCATAAAACGAAGAACAGGATCGGTCCGAGCAGGTTTCCCGACATGGCGAGTGAAGCACCAAGTGCGGCAAGCATCGGACGTACAGTGAACCAGAATACAGGGTCTCCGACACCGGCCAGAGGTCCCATCATTCCGACTTTAACACCCTGGATGGCTGCATCGTCAACCGGGGCACCGTTAGCTCTTTCTTCTTCCAGAGCCAGAGTTACACCGAAGATCGGGCTGGCTACATAAGGATGCGTATTGAAGAATTCCATATGCCGCTTCATGGCAGCGATCTGGTCTTCTTTGTTCGGGTAAAGCTTTTTGATGGCCGGAATCATGGCGTAGCACCAGCCACCGTTCTGCATTCTTTCGTAGTTCCAGGAACCCTGCAGGAAGGTTGAACGCCACATTACACTCTGACGGGTTTTCTTATCGAGAGAATATTTTTTCTCGGTAGTATTCACATTCTGTGTCATTTTTATTCTCCCTTCAGACCTAGTAATCGTTCAGGATATCCCCGAGAGGGTCACCTGATACAGAACCGCCAGCACCGGTTCCTTTGTTTTCAGAAAGCTGAAGATAAATCAGAGCCAGAGCAACTGCGATAACGCCTAAAGCAATCAGAGTCAGCTGGCAAAGTGCGGCCAGTGCAAAACCAAGAGCGAAGAACGGCCATACTTCTCTTGTTGCCATCATGTTGATAACCATGGCGTAACCAACAGCTACTACCATGCCGCCGCCGATGGACATACCATCAGTCAGCCATGCAGGCATGGAGTTCAGAGCGTTCTGAACAACTTCGGCCGGGATGAACAGCAGGCAGGCGCATGGAATAGCGATACGCAGACCCTGCATGCAGATGGCGATCAGGTGCCACATTTCGAGGCCTTTGATGTTTCCTTTTGCTGCTTCAGCATCCATTCTGTGAACGATTGGTACAGAAAGGGTACGGCAGATCATGGTCAGGAACAGACCGGCTACTGCCAGAGGCACTGCCACAGCGATCGCTGTAGAAACTCCGGAAGTGCCCTGTCCGCCAAGAACAAGGATAATTGCGGAAGCCGTAGCTGCCAGCGCAGCATCCGGTGCAACCGCTGCACCGACGTTTGCCCATCCAAGAGCAATCATCTGAAGCTGTCCGCCCAGCATAACGCAGGCAGTCAGGTTGTCACCGCCCATAACGAGACCGATCAGGGTGCACGCTACCAGAGGCTGATGGAATTCGAATTCATCAAGAATTCCTTCCACACCAGCCAGGAAGGCAATGAGGATGATTAATATCATCTGAATAATATTCATATATCCTCCTGAGGTTTATTTCAGTTCAGCTTCCGCCTTGGCCACCAGGTTATCCATATTATCTTTGGAATCTGCCGGTACTTTACGGACATCGAACTTAATTCCTTTTTCTTTCAGTTTTTTGAATGTCTCAACATCTTCCTTGCCAAGTGCAATTGCATTATTAACAACGACTTTACCAAGAGAGTGAGCCATGGAACCGATATTCAGTTCCTTAATGTCTGCTCCAGCATCAATAACTTTCAAAGCGTCTTCAGGGTTTTCAAAGAGCAGCATGGCTTTTGTAGCGCCAAAGCGGGGGTCTTTGGCCACCTCAATCATTTTCGCGATCGGAACAACATTGGCTTTTACTCCTGGAGGAGCGGCCTGTTCGATCAGAGATTTACGTAAATCATCTTTAGCTACGCCATCAGATACAACGATGATACGATCCGGGTTTACCGCTTTGGTCCAGGCAGTTGCAACCTGACCATGCAGCAGACGGGAATCGACACGAGCCAGTACATATTTAATATGTCCGTCTCCTAATACAGTGCCTTCAGGGATAGCTCCCTGAGCGACTGGTGCTGCAGCTGCCGGAGCGGCACCTTCTGTTTCAGGCTGCAGAGATTCTGGAAGAGTCTTGCATCCTTCCGCACCAGTTTTGCAGATGTGTGTTGCAATTTCATGAGCGTCATCGCTTCCAAGTCTCTGCGCGTAGGCTTCGATGATCATTGGAAGGTTCATGCCGGTGACGATAGCCCATTTGTCTTCGTGGCCTTTGATGACCGCGCTGGACTGGTTGAACGGGGTTCCACCCCAGAGATCGCAAAGGATCAGAACCTGTTCCTGACTTGACAGAGACGCGATGGCATCTTCAAGTTTTTTGCGGAACTGATCAGGTCCTTCGCTGGGCATGAGAATAACGGCTTGCACGTCAGGCTGCTGGCCAAAAATCATCTCACTGGACTGCTTGATTCCATTGGCAAATTCACCATGACTGGCAAGGATAATTCCTACCATTAAAATTTTCCTCCTTTTCTTTCAGGCACCGAAACAGCAAATTATTCATCTGAATTAAGCTCTTTCATTGCCTGGAGAATTACAAATTCAGCGCAACTTTCTGAGTAATTGTTATTCCCTTTTATCTTAAGCTATGCTGAACATATTTCAATTAATCACGCGAAAATATGGGATAAAAAATTAAAAAAACTTATTCCAAACACATTATTCACACAATTTATTTTAAAATACCATACAATTGCCGGAATGAAACGTTTTAAATACCAATAATGCGCTTTCTTTCAAGCCTTTTGCCCATATAATTGTGTGATATTATTCTGCTTCATATCCCAAAAAAATTCCATCTAAATTATGCTATTGATAATACAAATAAGATGAATTTTTCTCTTCTTAGAATCAATTATGATACCGCTTTCATTTACCGTTGACAGGCTTTCATTTACCGTTGACAGATTTTAAAAGGCCGCCTTTTGTTGGCCTAATTTAGAGCAAAAGTAAAAAAAGACAGCCCATCAAAGAGCTGTCTGATACTTAATTGATAACTATTTTGAATCCTTGCGAATTACAATGTCATCCTGGCTTTTAAATATTGATTTTTCCGGAATAACCCCACGAACACAGGATAATGGATAAATACTTGTTTCGCATCCGATGACTGTACCTGGATTCAGAACGCTGTTGCAGCCGACCTCCACATGATTCCCAAGCATTGCTCCAACTTTTTTGCGTCCAGTTTCGATCTTAATCCTATGACTTCGATCATTGATTACCACGAGTGATTTGTCACTTTTGACATTGGAAGTGATGGATCCAGCTCCCATATGAGCATAATGCCCGAGAATTGAATCACCAACATAGTTATAGTGCGGAACCTGAACATGATCAAAAAGGATTACATTCTTCAACTCTGTTGAATTTCCTACGACGCAGTTTTCTCCTACTAATGCATTCCCTCTGATAAATGCTCCAGGCCTGACTTCTGTTTTTGCACCAATAATACAGGGACCATTAAGATTGGCAGTCTTGGCAATCTGAGTACTCTTATGTACCCAGACCTGGTCAGCTATTTGTTCATATTCATCATCGAGATTCGAAGCTAAATCAAGTATCATCTGCCCAATTCCATCTAAGGCCTGCCACGGATATTCAAACTGCTCTAAAAATTTCCTGGCCATTGTATGATTGAGATCATACAACTCTTTCATTTTCATCATAGTCAAACTCCCTTTCACTCACTTTATCCTGTTCATCTCATTACTAAGAATATTTACTGTAAAGAATAGGCCTCCGCTTCAGCCTGGGCAGCTGCTTCGGCCTGGGCCTGAGCTTCTGCTTCAGCCTGAGCCTGAGCCTGAGCATCGAGTGCAGCCTGAATATCACTTTGATCTACAGAGAATTCTTCTCCATTGTTAAATAACTGAAGTACCTGTCGGATGCGATTGATTGAATCCTCATTTGCATAGTTGACATAAGTAAAACCCGTTAGCTGAGGTGAGTTTTCAAATCCGTTCGTTCTTATAGGCGTCATCTCTAAAATATTCCATTTGTTTGGATACAGAATAAAAGTATTTATAATTTCACAAAGATCATTATAGCTGAAATCAGTCTGGATGGACTCCTTAATTATATCGAGAATCGGATTCATCTCAGCCAGAGATGAAATCCAGTTGAAAGGCAACAAAGCTTTCAACAAATTCAGATGATTATTTTCAAATTGCTGATCGACTTCAGAAAAATCATTGAAATCGCGAATATATAAATCAGCAGTCACTGAATTTAATTCAATTTCTCCTTCGTTAAACACCGTATTTCCGGTGACATAATAATTCGGATTATTTACTTTCGTTTTACCAAGACGATCCAGAGCATTGGATAATGTATCCAGATCGACACGAATTGTATAATCCAGCTTGATTCCCAAATAAGATTCAACGCTTTGTCTTAAAACTTCCTGAGAATGATAGCTGAGCAGCGAAAGTTTTTCATATTGTCCTGGAGCACATGCAAATTCATCCGAACAGGTGACTGGAATATAAATATTGCGAGGCAGTGAGATCAGCAGTATTTTTTGTGAAACTGGATCAACGCTCACTACCAGGCATTGATAAGTTCGATAATTTGGTTGATTCAATGGAGCAGTCGATGAAGTAATTAATACTGTATATCTTTCGTTTTCAATATCTTTTTCAGCTGGCTTATCCATAAGGCTGGTTTCTTTTTCGAAACTTTCTACTTTTGTGAGTTCTCTGTCTATTGTGACCAGATCAGGATACTCCTTTGCCAGTTCGATCTGATAGGGTTCAAGAAGAACCACCTGTAAAGTCTGCCCCTTTAAAGCCCGCATCATCTGCTGAATTGAGCCATATTCATGAACTTTAGTTTTTAGCCCTCTTTGATTTAACTGCTCCAGCGTATACTCGTTCATTTTCTGATTAACCGTATTCAAAACCCCAACAGATAATTCCCCATTCACTTTGGATAAATCCCGAATCGGAGCCTGTTCATAGGTATAAAGATTCATCTTTTCTGTATAAACTCTCTCATGCCAGGAAAGGCGTTGAATGGCTGCAGTCAAATCATCAGAAAGACCAATTCCAAAAATAGAAATAATGATCATGAATGCGATCAATAAGACTCCAATAATCCTTGCTTTTGATTTATATCCATAATATCGGAAGAAAAAATTAGCCAATGCAACGAGCAGCAATCCAACTCCAAGAATAATCCCTGCAGTCGAGAGTTCGATCAGCCGCGAACGAGCAAGATCGTATATTAACCAGAAAAGAAATCCCAGGCCTATAGCCATGAGTATCCAATCTTTATGTCGTCTGAACCAATTGCCCAGAGTGTGTAAACGACTGTTATAATTTTCCATTCTATCCCTTCACAATCCGTCAGTTAAGTCCCATACTTTTGGGCGCAGTTCCAATTTTTTTCAGATTCGCCTTGGCTGACAACCTGCGAACCGTATCTAGCTTATCAAAATGAATCAGATAGCTTAATTTCTCAAGATCTGTTTCAATCACTGATCCCATACCAAATATCTTATGCTCTACTCGATCTCCAGGCATCAGCAATTCATTCTGGTTGAGCGGCCTTTGCAAAGCAGGTCTAGAATTTACACTTGCACGGGTATGGATCAGAAGATCCTCTGCTGGTTTTGGATGCCAATTCAGTATTGGTTCATCGATATCACATAAAAAACGCGATGGATAGCGAAATCCGCCATTTGCCAGAAGTCCTTCAGATTCAGAAAGATATAGTTCTTTTTGTGCCCTTGTTAAAGCGACAAAGGCCAGTCTTCTCTCTTCTTCCATTTGTTCAAGTGTCCGTGTCTGTTTGCTCGGAAAAATATTTTCGCTTAATCCAACCAGAATGACAACCGGAAATTCAAGACCCTTTGCAGTATGAACTGTCATCATTTTAACTTTTTGAGACTGCATTTCCTGATCAGACGCTGTAAACAGAGCGATATGATTTAAATACTGCTCCAAATCCCCTTCTTCGCCGCTGTTTCGTTCGAATTCACTGACAGATTGTTTTAATTCTGCCAGATTATCCAGACGATCCTGAGCTCCCTGAAGCCGCAGCATCGCTTCATATCCGGAATGATCAAGTAAACCGCTGAGTACTTCAGTCACCGATCGATCTTTCCAATTTTCACTTTCAATCAGTTCAATATATTCGTTAACCCTGGTTTTTTTGAACATTTCAGTCTCAGCATTTTCTTTTAAAGATTCCCAGAGACTGATTTGATGACTTATTGCGTACTCTTCCAGAAATTTCATTCTTGAAGTTCCAATATTTCTTTTCGGGGTATTAACCGTTCGCCGAAAATCCAGATCGTCCTTAAATATCAGCATTCTTAAGTAGGCTAAAGCATCCTTGATTTCCATTCTCTGAAAAAATGGAACCCCAGAGTAAATCGTATATGGAATTTCCTGCTGCAAAAATTCATCCTCCAGAGTACGCGACAGATAATGCGCCCGATATAAGATGGCAATGTCTCTGTATTCATACCCTTTATGCAGAAGATGGTGAATCACTTCGACAATCCCTTTGGCTTCCTTTGCCGTATCTTCAAAATGCATTGCATGCACGTTTGGTCCAGCTTGATTTTTGGTATACAGATCTTTTGGAAGTCTGTTGTAGTTTACAGCAATCAATTTATTAGCAGCCTCCAGAATCTGAGGTGTGCTGCGATAATTCTCATTTAGGTAAATCGTTTTGGTTTGTGGATAATTCTGATCAAAATCCAGGAGAAAGCGAACGTTTGCTCCTCTCCAGGTGTAGATCGTCTGATCCGGATCGCCAACCACAAACAGATTTTTATGATAGCCCTGCAAAACATTCATCAGGCGATACTGAAGAGAGTCGATATCCTGAAATTCATCAATCATGATATATTCCAGACACTCCTGCCATTTTAATCTGATTTCATCGTTTTCTTTAAAAATGAAGAGACTGAGAATAATCAGATCATTATAATCGAGGCCAAAGTTTTTCTTTTGCTGATAAAGATATCCATAGAAGATAATATCGTCGGTTTCAATAGCCCTGGCATACTTTTCATAGAGCTGATCGAGAGATAAAGAAATCAGATCGTAATAATAATCCGGTTTTCTATCAATCTTTTGAATTTCAATCATGTCTCTGGCTTTTGAGAAAGTCATATCCCGACTGGTCAGCCCTCGCTGTTCATATACAATTTTTAACATCGAATCAATATCCGCGTTATCCAGTACCATAAAGGATTTTGGAAAATGAATAGCGTTTGCTTCTTCTTTTAGGACTGTATTGCAAAAACCATGAAACGTGGAAATATATCCCGTATCCGCATCTCCAATTAATCGATGGATTCGGTTTCGCATTTCGTTTGCTGATTTGTTAGTGAAGGTAACGCATAGAATCGAAGACGGTAAAATACCCAGTTCATTCACCAGATAGGCGAAACGATAGGCCAGAGTCCGTGTTTTTCCACTTCCAGCTCCAGCAACTACCCGAACGTATCCTTCAGTCTGTTCGACAGCTTCGAGCTGCTTCTCATTCAGTACAGGCATTTGTTCCATCTTCATTCTCCTTTCTGTTAAAGATTACCGCGCATTGATGTGATTGTTGATTGATTTTGTCTAACATCAATCATAGCGATTTCATTTCATCATTTTGGGTAAATGTCGGATTTTTTTCAGATTCTTTCTGTAATGGAGGTCTGATCAGTTTCAATTTGTTCGGATAAGTCTGAATTTTAACGTATTCCAGATTACCGCCAAATTCTCCATCCAGAGTCCAATCCGTCGGTTCAGATTCGATCTCAAACCATGGGGATCTAACCTGAACAAAAAAATCTGAACTGAAGTCTTTTTTAAGAATTCCCTGAGCGATCTGATGAAGCTCAAGCAGATTCATCGGCCTTCGGATCAGTAAGCCTTCAAGCAGACCATCGTTAAAGCGGGCTCCATCCATCACCAGTGAATCAACACTTCCGATATAAAGAGTATTTGAAAAGGAAGCAAATAGAAAATCGCCTTCTGCGCTGCCTTTTTCCCAGCTTACATTCATCGTGACACAGTTATTTTCCCAATGGGTAAAGTCCACCACATTAAGTCCTTTCACAATATAGGCAAGCGGTCCGAACATCTTTTTATCTGTCTGACTGGTGGTATATGGAACCTGTGTACTGATACCGCATGCAGCAATATAACTGAAATATTCATCATTAAACTTTGCCACATCCACCAACACCGGCTGTTGTTCGCAAATCATTTTTCCAGCAGCCATCAGATCAAATGGGATTTCATGAGAATTGGCGAAATCATTGACGGTTCCACACGGAATACATCCCAAAGGAACCTGAAAATCAATTTTTCCTAATCCGTTAAGCGCTTCGTGCAGGATTCCGTCTCCACCACATACCACAATCTCATCGACCTGAGTTCCATTTTTTTCAATATATTGAATCGCATCCAGGGGCGCTTTTGTTGGATAGACGGTTATCTGATAATCATTTTCTGAAAACATCTCAACTAAATCAGCCAATGAATTCCGAATTTTTCCAGCACCCGATTTAGGATTATACAGAAACAGCATTTTATTCATGCATGAAATTATATCCTATTTTCTTTGAAAGCGATCTTTTGTTACGTGATTGAATCCTGTTGTTTTTACTAATGCCCAGTATAGTGTTAAGAAGCTAGAAAATCTTTATAATAAACATGTTGTAATTCATCAAATCCATTCAGAAAGGGGGAATTCAATGAGGCAGCTGTTAAGCCTGATCTGTTCATTTTTTATCTCATTGCTTCTTGTCCCCCTGATTCGAAAAGTGTCTGCTGGTTCGGATGCTTTTGCCAGACAGAACAAGAGGACCATTCATCATGGAAAAATCTCCCGTATTGGCGGAATTGCGATCTATGCTGCATTTGCTATATCCATGAGTCTGTTTATCGAACCTGACCGAGCTCTGATCGGTGCTTTTCTGGCATCTTCTATGATGTTTTTTACCGGACTGGCTGATGACTTTTTCGATCTTAAGCCAGGGATGAAGATGTTATTTCAATTTCTGGCTGCATGCCTCCTGATTCAATACGGGGTTCGAACTGATTCTTTGCATCTTCCGTTTGGGATAGTCATCGATTGGCCCATCTTGTCTGCGTTATTCACTCTGGTCTGGGTCGTTGGGATCACAAACGCTGTGAATCTGATGGATGGGCTGGATGGACTGGCAGGAGGGATCTCCCTTGTAGTTTTTTCAATTGTTGCTTCCATCTCGCTGGTCGACCACCGAATGGATATGATCACTCTTTCAATGGTTATGTGCGGCGCTCTGTTAGGTTTTTTAATTTATAATGCTCATCCTGCAAGCATATTCATGGGCGATTGCGGATCCCTGTTTCTAGGCTGCATGATCGCATCTACTTCATTAATGGGCTTCAAATCGAGTACCATTCTGACGCTTGCTCTTCCAATTTTGATTTTACTTTTGCCGATCATTGATACATTATCGGCGATTTTAAGAAGAAAGATTAAGGGGCAGAGCTTTTCAACGGCAGACAAAAAGCATCTTCATCATCAACTGATGAGAAGATTTGGTCATGGAAACACAGTAGTCATCATGTGTGGAATCACTTTTCTGTTCGGTCTTTGTGCGTTCCTGTATATCTATGACCGAAAATTCGGATTACTTCTGATTCTGATTTTATTAGTCATTATCGAAGTCTTTATCGAAAAAACAGGAATGATCTCTCCCTACTATCGGCCACTGCTTGGCTTTCTAAATCGAATAATCGGTGGATCAGAGAGGCCCAATCAAAAGCGCTCTGCCAATCGTCAAACAAATCAAAAACATTCCAGTAAAACAACTATGGATGAATCGATGGAATTTACGATCCGAATGAGCGTCTCAAATCCAGGCAGGAGCAAATTAGCTTCTCAGGAAATCGAACAGACAAGACGGATCAAATTCGGCAACCGAGAACACCATAGATCCAATCACCGTTAATGACTGAACTCATGAATTCACAATTCACCCGATCCCAAACCTGAATAAAGAAAAAACTTCTTAAGCTTGAATTAAATTCTGGCTTAAGAAGTTTTTTTAATGACATGTGCCTATCTTGCACTGTCATCTCCATAATACATATTTTGTATGGTTTTGATCAGTAAAGTCAGATCCAGCCACAAAGACCAGTTCCGATAATAAAATTCATCAAGTTCAAGACGCCTTTCAAAATCTACATTGCTTCGTCCATGAGTCTGCCACATTCCGGTAACTCCTGGGGCCAGAGAAACGATGTCCTGATAATATGATCCCATATCCTTGGCTTCTCTGGGAAGATACGGTCTTGGGCCAATCAGAGACATCTCACCTTTTAAAACGTTAATAAACTGCGGGAACTCATCTAATGATTTTTCACGTAGAAATTTTCCCGCTCTAGTAATTCTCGGGTCGTCCTGAAGCTTTTTGTTTACTTCGTATTCATGCCTGATTTCCGGATTTTCAGCCATCATCTTTTCAAGAACCTGTTCCGCATTCTCCACCATGGTTCTAAACTTATAAACCTTAAACTGCTTGCCATTTTTTCCAATCCGGTTTTGGGTAAAGAAGATCGGACCATAATCGCCCTGTTTGTGGTTATAGTAGCGAACATATCCGATCAGCGGCAGCAAAATAGCACATCCTGCCAGGCCGCCAAAAATATCAATGGTCCGTTTGATCAAATGATCGTACCATTTCATACTGCCCTGAGTTGTCGAAATCATTAAAAGGCCATCGAAGTCTTCAACACGGCTTGCAAAGGTCAGCATCTGATCAGAATTTGGCAGGTATTTTACATTTTCAACTCGCCCGGAAAGATAGGCATTCAGTTTACTCAAAGTATTGGGATCCAGTTCCGGAATCGCAATCATCACCGTATCAACTCCATAAGCGGAAGCATATTCATCAAACTGATCCATCGAAATGATTGGAGCTCTCTGTTCAATCTGAACCTGTTCAATACCGGGATAATCCCGATCTCCATTCAGATTGACAAAAGCGCGAATATTTGTCAGCGAGAACCGATTCGCCCGGGTTACATTATCAAGTTTCCGTGCTGTTTTTCCCGCTCCAATAACGATGACGTTCTTTGTACACTTTTTATAAAAGATTAGGTGAGCATAACGGACAACCAGCATCGAACAAATCATATCGATCAGAGTAAACAGGCAGATATAGCCCATTTCGTACAGAGCAGAAGGTGATCGAAAAGCGACTGTCAGCAGAGCACAAAATAAAAATCCGGCATATCCAAGAAACACCAGTTTAGCTTCATCATAAGCCAGAGTCGTTTTGTTCTGGAATCTTCCTACGATCAGCTGCGAAAAAACATACAGGGCAAACAGCTTCAATTTGCGCTCAATATTAAATGGAAAGACCCATAACAAGAGGATAGTGATCAGACATTCAATAATCAGCCTGATTCTATTTATATTTTTCATATACTTCTCCGTACTTTACGGCCGCTTCTTATGGAAAAGCTTAAATTCAATCCGATTGCGTACTCTTCTTAAGTTCAAACGCATCATATCTTTTCCTCTGATTTGAGGCTGTTCAACCTTCATTTCAGCCACTGTTAACTGACGGCTTTTGACCCACACATTCAACAGCCGCTCTGAAAGAAAACCGTAAATTCGTTTTTGATAATCATTATAATTATCAAGATTAATTTCTTTTTCAAGATCAAATAAAATTGGAAAAAGCCACGAGCAAAAATCAGAATAATGATTCACTGTAGTAATCATCATATTATATTGATGAATTCCTCCTTGTTCCATCACCTGATCAAAATAGACAACATCCTCAGGATATTTTCTTTGAATAATTGATCGGACTTTGTTCAGGTCTTCCAGAAATCCGGATTCATTGCAATATTGCTCTTTAACCGTTTCTCTATAAGGTTCAAATTTTGGTAGAACAATGGCCTGGTCATTCTTTAAAACATTTTCTAAAGATGGATCATTCAATCCAGCAAACCATCGGCGGTAATGGTTGATGCTGATCCGATCGTCTGAGTTCATTTTTGGACACTCATTTTTCCAGATCCAGTAAAGAGCGGTTAATTCACAATAATTCGCATTTTTATCTGCGATCTGATCACCAGTATTATCCCTGACATCCCCAAAATCGCTTTGATTCCCTACCTGAAGTTTGATTCCTTCAATGGCAGCCGGCAGCTCAAAAGGTCGATGTCCGATAAAATAGTTATAGATCATTGGTCATCATCCTTTTCTTTGCTCTGATTCAGATAGAGATTCTGAAGATGAGCAGCGGCCTCTTTTACTTCATAACCAGCCTCAATCATCTCCTGCTTTCGGTCTTTTCGCTTCACCAACAGCATTTCTTCTATGGCTTCAATCCAATCAATCAGACGATCCGGTTCAAGCGAAAGATAACGGGACAACTCGGGAACAGGCATTTCTTTTGTCACTTCTTCACTGGCAATCACTGGAAGGGAAACAGCCTGGGCTTCAACCCCGACGACAGGAAGTCCTTCGAACAGGGATGGAAGAACCAATGCATCCATTGCATTTAAAAGATCTGGAATGTCTTTGCGAAGTCCCAGAAAATCAACCTGCTTTTCGATTCCCAATTCTCTGACTTTGGATTTGACCTTGTCCAGGTCCTCTCCTTCTCCTACCAGCCACAACCTTGCATCTGCATGTCTTTTTAAAAAACAATTGAAAATATCGATCAGAAACAACTGATTTTTCTGCCTGGAGAATCTGCCGATGTGCCCAAGAACAATTTCTTTTTTCAGTCCAGAAGCAGCTCTGATCTCATCGCGGATCTTTGGATCATAATGAAACCGATCCAGATCAACTGCATTCTTTAATATGTCTACTTTATTTTCATCAATAATTTTTTTTGGAAACTTCCACTTGGCGGCCAGCATACTGCAGGCACAGAACTGAGTAGGGTATTTCATAAAATACGGAACGGACATTGCTTTAATCAGACGATACTTTAAGTTGTCATCTCCGCCGCAGTGTGAATGAACAATTCGATTTTTAACCCCTGCCTCACTGGCGATTTTAGGTCCCATCATTAAGGCATAGGTACTTCCAGAGTGAAAATGAACCGTTTCATAAGAATGAGAGGAAAGAAAATCGCTCAGCGATTCTTTAAAAACCTGATTGTTATTTTTTCCAAATTCGTGATCGTATGTATAAACCCTGCCTCCATAGGATTCCACTTCTGCTTTCAGGCTCTGATTATCACAAGTGAAAGGGGTCATGAAATCCATCTGAATTTGATCATGATCCATATTTCTCAGCATGTTCATAATGAAACTTTCCTGTCCGCCATTAGCCAGCGGCTCGCGAAAAACTTCAAGAACTTTTACCATACATTCAAGACTCCTTATATTCGATTTAAACCAATCATTAACTCATTAATGCTTTGATTGATGGGCCTCAGACTCAGCCTGTTTATTCTCTGGATATCGAATATTTGCGTGAAAGGACAGTCCTTCCCAGCTCGCACTCCAGATCAGGCGAATCTTTTCCATTTTTTTATCCTTAGAAAGCATCAGGACTTTGCCTGTATGATACAGGATCTTTGCCAGCTGTCTGACTTTTCTGCCAGTTCCTTCCTGCTTTGCGATATAAACTTCATTGCGGTAGGCATAGCGATAGCGCGGAAGTCGATTTTCGTGATCTGTAACAATATTACTTCCTTCATTATTCGCTGTTTTGTGCAGGACGACAGAATCGGGCACGTAATATCCTCCAGATCGAAAAGACAGACGTCTGGTGTATTCAATATCATCTCCCCAAATAAAAAACTCCTTTACTGGTAGGCCATATTTATAGATGGCATCGCTCTTTACCAGCAGAGATACGAATGTGGCTTCCCGGCATGGAATTGCCTTTTGCCCAATATCTTTTTTCAGCAATCGCTGTTGGTTCATTCTATTTTGTGTTCCATCAATCCAGATCGCCTTTGAAGAAAAGAAAGCGGCCTGTGGATGCAATCTGGCCTGTTCAAGAAGCTTTTCTAATGAATCCTCCTTGACTATCGTGTCATCATCCATCATCCAGATGTACTCTGAACCAAGCTTTAAGGCCTCTTCAAGCGCAAGGCAAAACCCTCCTGCTCCACCAAGATTTTTTCCGGTATTTCGGTAATGAATCTTCCCCTGTTTGATCCACTTTTCAAGCATCTTCTCAGTTCCATCCGTACTCGCATTATCAATAACAAGGATTTCAACAGGAAATGATTGGGCCATCAAAGCTTCCAGAGCTTCATGAAGTAGTTCTTTTCGATTATATGTCACCAGAGCAGCTGTTATCTTTTCCATAAATATCATCCTCCAAGAAAGCAATCAGCCTTCAGGCCTATAAAACATTATACTGAGCATTTACGTCTGTCTGAGCTTTCAAAGCGTATCCGACATGAAAGCGTAGAAATCTGATACGAAAAAGTCTGACTTGCTTCTTTGGGCCAGTCAGACTTTTTACTTTTATTCATTCAAAAATTTCATGTCATCTCTCAAAATCAGCCAGTCAAAACACTTATTTGATCTTGTGAAGTACGAATTATATTTTCAGGCAGCCGGTTGTTGAGTAACAGCCGCCGGTTCCTGAGAGGGTTCAGGAGCAGGTTCTGGAACAGGTTCCGGTTCAGGCGTTGGTTCAGGAACTGGAACAGGGTCTGGCTCAGGTTCAGGCGTTGGTTCAGGAACTGGGTCTGGTTCAGGAGCAGGCGTTTCTGGAACCACCACCGGCGGAGTATAAATCGGCGCTTCTACAACCGGCGCATTATAGACGGGCTCATTATAAACTGGTTCCTGGACCGGTTCATAATATTCGTACTCAGCTGAATATTCAGGATCAACCTGATTATTGCCTTCAGTTTCTGCTTCTCCATAGTCTGGAGCCGGCGCTTCATACGTATCAATCATATCTGTAATTTCTTTTCCAGAATCTCCACTTTGAACTGCTTTGATCAGTTTATCTGCAAACTTCACCGTATTCTGATCAAGAATAACTACAGAAGCGTTTCCGTAAGCTTCAGCACAATATCGATTGTCTGGTGTTCCGGATAAAGAATAAGAGATAAATGTCCATTGAGGCATCTGATCAAGCTGAAACTGAATCAGTTCAGAAATTTCATCCTGGGAAACGTCAGTCCAGAAGTTCCCTTCGATCGCATCAAGCAAAGCGGGATATCTGGCAATAACTTCCGGGGAGGTTGCTTTCCTGGCAATCTGAGTCAGAACTTCCTGCTGGTTTTTAATTCTTTGAAAGTCACCTTCAGTATAGGCATATCGCTCTCTTGCATAACATAGAGCAGCTTCCCCATTCAGATGATTGACTCCCTCTTCAACACCATATTCGGTTCCAAACATGTCGTTGGTATAGAAATAATCCACGGCATAGCCCGGTTTGACATCTACATCAATTCCGCCAAGGGCATCGACGATATCCGTTACGGCCTGGAAATTGGCCCGGAAAACATAGTTGATATCAATTCCCATCAGCTCTTCGATGGTTTTCTTCGTTGTGTTGTAGGTATGAATTCCAGTATGAGTCAGTTTATCGTACTGTCCTTCCAGACAGTCATATTCAGGATCGCAATATGTCTTAACATAAGCATCCCGGGGAATACTAACTAAAAGCACAACATGGGTCTTTGGATTCACCACCGCAAGCATGTTTACATCTGAACGGTCAGTATCACCCAGCCCACCGCGTGAATCAGATCCATTAATTAACACTGTAAATGGTTCTTCAGTAATATCGGTTACTGCATCAGCCGCAGATGTCGCATTCGTATAGTAAGTAAACGAATAAATCACTTCTGCCTTATCTTTAAAATCTGTGAATTTAGCTAAATGGGTAATATTGGACTCGTGAACCTGATTAATTGCGATTGCACTGACTTCCTTATCGTATAATGCATCTGCTAACGGACCAAAATTATCGTATTGTTCTTCCTTAACTGTAATTCCCTTATCCTTTAAATCATTCAGTAAATGGGTTATTCCAACTGCATTTACATTTTTGACGACTCCGATTTTCTTATCCTCAAGATCTTTATCTGATTTGATTGCAGAATCTTTCAAGGCATACACCTGAACGACATTGGCAATCTTACCTGAATGAGCTGCTGTCAGGGCTCCAAGCATATTCCCGGTCTTGGCTACATAGAAAGAACCAAATCCACATCCCGCTGCTAAAGCCACCGCCAGAACAGAACAGGCGATCTGGGTTCCTGTCTTTTTTGCCGCAAATAAAACAAGCACCGAGACCAGGCCGCAGAGTATGGCAGCAGCGGCGATCAGAATCAGCATATAATTCTGACTCAGAATATTCAGAGCATTAATCTGACCGACAAAAAGCACGGTTACAATGCATAACAAAATACAGATCAGAATACGGATGAGTAAAAACTTCTTCGATGTACCGTCTGAATTCATAGACTATCCTCACTTTCAACTCAATCGTCGATCTTCAGGCAGACTGAGTATAAATGAAATTACTTTAAACATAATAAAATAATCCGCGCTGAAATCATAGTTTCTTATGTCAATCAAACCTTACGATGGATAATTCCATTCAAAATCTGTTCACCAGAGAGCAATAAAGTAATCCCTATCATTCCAAAATATATAATTCCACTGACGGCAAGATAAATAAAAACGGGCAATGAACTAAAGATTTCCATTCGGATAAGCCAGAAAGCAGGAATACTGACCAGAAGAACAAGTATCAGCTGTTTCCACTCTGTTTTGGGTAATATTTTCCTTAGCATTGAACGTAAAATCCAGAATTGCCAGGCAGTGACAACCGTCTCGGCAATTAATGTTCCAATTGCAGCTCCGCTGCTTGCCATCGACGGAATCAGAAGACAGTTAATCAGTAAATCAGTCACTGCTCCGGCACAAACCGAAATCATGACCTGCTTTTCTTTGCCCGTTGGAACCAGGATCTGTATCCCTGTAATATTCGAAAGACCAATCAGGACAAGAGTAGGCATCAGTATAATCATCGGCATTGCCGCTGCGAGATAATCCTGTCCACTGATCAGAAGAATCGTTGGTCTTGCCATGACCATACAAAACAGACTGACGGGGATTGAAAACAAAAGCACAAAGCTGATGGCTTTTGAAATCAAAGCTTTGAATTCTTCGTTTCTATTCTGGGAAGCATATTCGCTCAGTCTTGGAAGCATGACAGTTCCTAATGAAGTGACCAGTGTCACCAGAAGTGACTTTATTTTAATTGCAGCGTTATAAATCCCAACATCATAATCAGATTTCATAAACCCAAGCATGACTGTATCCAAATTGGTATAAACCGTCGTAGCTACCGTCATGCCAAAGAAAACCATGATTGGTTTCATATGTCTTCTAAAATCCATCTCCATTCCTTTGGCTGCTTTCAAATAAGGAATTGCCCTGAAAAAATTAACAAATCCAGAACCAAAAGAAGATAGAACCGTCATCACTCCATACCATAGGTAATCCTGTTCCGTATGGATGAATAAGAACATTGTAACAACCGCAATCACTTTAAAAATCAGGGATACAAGCGTAATTGCAGAATAATCCTCTAATCCCTGAAACAGCCAGGTGACACCAATCACATTAAGGAAAATCGATGCTGAAGCGATGATCATTAACGTCTTCTCAGCAGCCATCTGCGGAACAAGAAACAATGCCGCTCCAAAAGCTGCATAGGCAAACAAGGACATGAACAGGTTGATACACAGAAGCTCCTTGAGTACCAATGCCAATTTGACCGGATCATTTTTATTCTGAGCCACCGCTCTGACCCCATAAGTTGGAATTCCAAGCATGGCAGCCATAGTAAAATAAGCAGCTGTTGACATGGCAAACGCGACTTTTCCTGTTCCGACGGGCAGAATGACGCGCGAAACATACGGAAAGGTGATTAACGGAAAAAGAATGGAGGATGCGCTTAAAATAAAATTCATGATGAAGTTGTAATGAATAGAATGTTGTTTCTGTTTCATATCAGTCTTCCCACCTTTTTGAACCATATTAGTTATTCATATAGAAAAAAAGAGAATCTTTTACTGATTCTCTTTCATTCGATCATATTTTGCAAGCGCGGAGGCAATGACCTGATCCATATCGTAGTAACGATATTCACCAAGACGTCCGCCAAAGATTACATTCTCTTCCTGATCAGCCAGCTCTCTGTATTTCTGATAGAGCTCAGTATTCTTTTCATCATTGACAGGATAATAAGGCTCATCACCTGGTTTCCAGTCCATCGGATACTCTCTGGAAATGATCGTCTTATCACTGCCGGTATCTTCAAACCATTTATGTTCAATGATTCTTGTAAATGGAGTTTCACGATCCGTATAATTTACGGCAGCATTTCCCTGAAAATTCGGAATATCGAGCTTTTCTTCTTCAAAGCGAAGCGAACGGTATTCGAGCGGGCCCAATTTGAAGTCAAAGTAAGCATCAATTGGCCCGGTATAAATGGTCAGATCCGCCAGTGAATCAAGCTCTTCTTTATTTTCAAGATAATCTGTGTTCAACCGAATATCTGCACCATCAAGCATATTCTCAACCATCTTCGTATAGCCACCCATTGGAATCCCCTGATAGAGTGCATTGAAATAGTTGTTATCAAAGGTCATTCGAACCGGCAGACGCTTAATAATAAAAGCTGGAAGTTCGGTACAATCCCGTCCCCATTGTTTTTCAGTATATCCTTTAACCAATTTTTCATAAATATCTCTGCCGACAAGCGAAATGGCCTGTTCTTCCAGGTTTGTTGGCTGATGATCAATTTCCTTTCGCTGTTCATCAATTATTTTCTGGGCTTCATGGGGTGTACTGACACCCCACATCTGATTGTAGGTATACATGTTAAAAGGAAGTGAATAGAGCTTTCCTTTATAGTTTGCAACTGGAGAATTGGTAAAACGATTGAATTTAGCAAAACGGTTTACATAATCCCAGACTTTATCACTATTTGTATGGAAAATATGAGCACCATACTGATGGACATGAATTCCATCTTCAAAACGGGTATATACATTTCCTGCAATATGATTTCGTTTATCAATAACAAGAACTTTTTTTCCATCGTCCATCAGCTGCCTGGCCATCACCGCACCATACAGACCGCTTCCGACGATCAAGACATCATATTTTTTCATAAATAACTCCTTTGTTAGACTATGGGAGCTTTTACAGTTGGTAACACTCAGCTTACTTCAGACGAAACTGATCCAGACTGATATGGCTTCCTGATTGAATCTGACCAGTACTCACCTGCTCAAAGAATTGCTTCATTGCCCCGGTATTGATCATTTTTACGTTATAGTCAGAAAACCGTCTGCTCTTTTCATTGGTATATATTTGATCGGGTCCTGTTTCAGTAGAATGAATTTCTTCCAAAAGTCCATCCTTGTTCAGTGTAAATGACAGTGAATTTTCTGAACCGGGAACCTGGGAGTCGGCTGCATTTTTCGCTTCGACTTCAATTACATAGCTGCCCTTTTCCGTCGCTGTACTTTTAAATTCATTTCCTGAATACAGATAGGCTTCAGGTATGGAAATATAATCCTCCACCTGCATCTCTTCATCGACCTGATAAAAGTCCTGAAAAATACCCCCATCATCAATAAAAGCCCACATTCCTGAGAGAACTTCGAGATAGCAGCCATCTAAAGTATGTTTATGCCCATTCTTTAGTCTGTATTGAGCAATTCGGCTGCCGCCTTCTGGAAATTCTGAAATCATGTATAGATTTTCCTTGTCAAATTCCACACTGACTTCAAACGACGTATCTTCATTCGCTTCAGGGGAGCGGAACTTTTCGATCGAATTCATTCGATAGCTGGTCAGTCTGAGATCATTGCGGTCAACCTGCTCAAGAACCTCATGAATAGAAAGAGTTGAATTTTCTGTCTGAGAGGAAGAATTCATGGGTGCTGCACAACCGGCCAGCATCAAAGTACCTAGCAAAGCAGCATCTCTGGTTTTTGATAATGTCATTCAACTTTCCTTCTCTCTTTATGTTTATAAAATCCTTTATCTTCTATCTTATTTAATCATGTTTCCAGAAAAACCAATACAATAATTTACGGTAGACTTTAAACCAGAATTTATCATGATATTTATTTTGAAGGTGATATCTCTTCTGAGAATCTTCCGGCAGCAAAAATTCCATGCCTGCCCCCATCTTGACTTCACAGGGGTGACACATCCCACAGGGACGTCCCTGATAAGGCTGATGGCAGAACCAGACATGTTTCATAATATCAAGATAACCCCATTCCTTAATGAGTCGAAGCATGTCTGATTCAGTTTTTTCAAAAATAGGCAGCAGGATATTTCCAAACAAAAGCATTCCATCTTCGGATGATTCATCAGGATCGGCACAATACTCTTCAATCCCATTGACTACTTTACGAATCACTTTACAGGAATCAAGAACCGCATGAATCATATGTGATTCTTCAACAGGTAATTTCTCAATTCCTAGTTCAATTTGAGGATGATCATAAACATAGCTTGAAAGATATTCCATCTGAGTGCCTAACCCTGTTTTTTCTCTGACTCTTCGATAAGCAGCGGAAACTTCAGGATGAAGTTCGATATTTCGAATATCTACACTGATCAGATCAAGAAAATCAGCCTGAGTTTCTGGCCGTTCTTTCAAAAGCTGAGTAATTTTATCCATGGCTATGCGTTCAAATTTTTCGGAATGACGATCATCCCCATGAAGATAGTATGGCTGGATCTGAACCGGCATTCGAGAGAGTTCACAGATCCTGAAACTTGAATCCCATCCTCCAGTCCAAAAAATCTTAACTATAGGTTTTTCACTTTGCGTTTCGTTCATTTTGTTCATACTTTCTAAGACATCTTGGTCATTTCAGTTTTTTTTAAAAGGCTCTATTTAATTAATTAATTAACTAAATCCATTCACCGAGCTTTTTATCCCAGCTATCCGGTTTGAATCCTTCAAAGCCGCAGGCAGGAATAAAGGTCATTTCTCCAAAATAAACAGAACCATCGATTTCAAACAGATCCACTCGAACGAATTCAAAAGGTTCTGAAAGCTTTTGAGCCATAGAAATCATTTCAGATAACTGCTTTGGTTTTTCAGGAATCGAATCTGCGTTTGGATGTTTCACTCTTTCCATATCGAGATGATTCCAGGAACAGTCGAAGAAATCTTCTTTTAAATTGCTGGATCGTTCGGAACAAACCAGAATAATTTCCGGTTTTCCATGAAAACAAAAAAGCTTATAATCCCTCAAATCATTTCCCATATATTTTTCGACGATCAAAGCGGGCCTGACATCTTTGTACGGAGCTTCCCGCCATTGATTGTAATAATTCTCTTTCAGATTTTTCTGAATCTCTTTTTTTATCTTTGAGGAGTATGGATTCTTTTCAGAAATAATCCATACTCCTCCTGAATTATGCGTTGTTTTTAAAACGAATCGCCTGGGTAAATTTGTTAAAGATTTTTCAAACTCTTCGAGATCTGAAAAAGTCGCGATCGTTGGAATAATGCATTCTTTTGACAGCAAACTGGCCGCTTTAGATTTCGCAAGATGTTTATCTACCCATTCACTGTAAATTGGACCAGAATATTTCAGCTTGAGCAATTGAAGTTTTTCATTAAAAGTTTCAGGTGAATTCCAATTTAATTTTTTATTCATCAATCCTCGAAAAGTGCAGCTCAGATATAGTCGATCTGGCAATAGTTTAAATGGAATTTTTGATTGAACCACAAATGGAATTTTCCATAATTTATTAATTAACGACATTTAACTCGCATGCCTTTCAATTTCAACCAGAGGGTTCTTGTAGATATCATTTCCCAGATTCCCTATATCTTCGATCATCAGGTTATTTTCCCAGAGTACAAATGGCCAGGCTAACTGGTCTCGAAAACTCTCGGATTTGATAAATTCCTGCCACCATAACTCCAAAAGTTCAACAGATTTTTCATTTTTAAGATCACTCACAATCACCGTTGCCTCGTTCATTCCAAAATGAGCCGGAAAACCAGCACTCTTATATCTTGTCATTTGAAGATCAATTTTATCTGGATCTCCTCTTCGAAGCAGCTTGCAGGATTCAGCTTCAGAGAAAATATCATCGCGCTCTCGATGATTATGCATAGCAATTCCAGTTTGTACAGGAACTCGTTTAACCATTTTTCGAATATCCGCCATGACCCGAACATTTCCATCCAGATAAATTGCGTAATCATATCGATCTTTAAAAAACTCGGCTGGATGAAATTTCGCGTAGCGATTTGCCAGGATATTTCCAAGATTTAGATGAGATTCATCTAATGGAATAATTTCAAAACGGTCTGAAAGAAATTCATAATTTTCTGGCTGATCTGTAAGTAAAAAGTAATCAGCATTGTCAAAATCAGGAAGATGATCAGGTATCTGATCATAACCACCAAGAACGCAAGTATAAATTGCGATTTTAGCTTCATTAATATTGACTTGATTTGAGTCAACTTCAGGACGATCTAAATGATTGAAATAACGTTTTCTGATTTTTTTTGTTGCTTTATAGTCTTTCACATCTTTTAACAGTCCCTTAAAATTGCCTTTCTTTAACTTAGACCAATAATTCAGAAAAGCTCTTCCTATTGAATTTTCCGGACTGTTTTTCAGGGTGATTTTCTCAGCGGAAAGTTGTTCAAGCCATTTAAAAGCGTCATTTGAATTACTCATATCTTTCATTGTTTACCCATTTCTAAAGCTTTTAATTTAATGAAAAACTAAAAACTTTCCATGAATCATAATTTTCAATTTCACTTTGTTGTTTAGATAAGTTATCAACTGATTTAAAGTCCACTAAAAATAACTTACCAATATGAATGCAACCAAGAAATTGAAATTAATTAGATATAAAAATAATGATTAAAAGTATTTCATCAAATCTCTCTTATCTGAAAGCAAAAAAATTCCCTAAAGATGTTATACATGTTAAATTCATTTTTTTCATTTTCAGTATGAACCATTAGTTTTATTCAGCAATTATAGTCCGCCGTATTTATATAGAGAGTTTTACAACTATATTATTAAATTCGGGGAAGAATTTTTGCAGAAGCACTACACTTTTTATCTATCCAGGTTTTTGAATGCATTCTTCAAAAATATTATTTGCGATTGTATTCAGGATTCGTTGAATATCTCGCTAATATTACGTGGTAAAGCCGTTTTTTTCAGCCGGGCCTATTGTAATCAGAAACTTTTTCGACTAAAACCAACATAAATATTATTCATTTGCTATATCAATGTTTCTTTTAATCTTTAGTCCAGATCAAGCTCAGAAATATTTCAGATGTAATCATATTTTCGAAAAGATTCGAAATTTTCTAATTGAATTTAATGTTTAAGCAGACTTTAAATATGTTTAGCTGATATATTACAGCGCTTCCGATTAAGCTACCACAATATTATTTTGAATAATTATCTAATGATTTTTAGTAAATATCCCTCATCTAGATCAGTTTGATTATCAAATTCCTTCATTAGTATGAAATTTCCCGACTCCTCTAACAACTCCATATTTCGTTTTCCAAAGCCCAAAATATATTCAGCTGTTGAATCTTTCAAAAGATTGATAATCTGTTCTGAATTCAAGTTTTCCCCTGATAAAAATGATTGTACAGCATTCATTTGTTCTTGATTTAAGCCATATTTTTCTGCTTCTGAAAACAATTCTATCCGATTGGAAGATAAGATTAAATTTTTTGGATCATAACTGTTATCGTGATATGGAATAGATGATGGTGTTAGAAGTGCGTAATTGCCATAATCCATCTCATTGAATAATTCTCCAATTTCGTAGGCTGACTGAGGAATCATCTTTTCATTCAAATTCAGAATTCGAGAAAATGACCAGCCATTAGGAGATACCCCAGATGCGATTTCAGTATTTTCTAGAAATGAATCTTCATAGTGATTAAAAGTGAATAATATTAACAAAATATAACCAATTGAGCCAGCGTGCACAATTATTGATCTAACTCTCTTAATTTTTATGAATGACAAAATTTGGAGTATAAATATTCCTGTCATCGCTAGGATTAAATACTGAACTGTTGAAATCCATCGTAAGTAAACAAAGAAAATCTTAACTGAAAACAAATAGTTGAGCATATTAGCATGAACAGGATAAGTGATCATATATGTAATTATAAAATTAAAAGCGAAAAGCGAACCTGTTCTCGTCTTTGAAAGCAGTAAAATACTTATCGTAAGAAAGATAATATACATACGAAGATCGAAGTTGGAATACCGTAATCGACCAAACTCATTAAGTGAGTCGGAATAATTTAAATCAATTAATACCGGCGCCTTTTCTAGCATAAACATTCCAACCAGAACCAGTAAAAAACACAGTCCGAAGATTGTTGCCTTTTTATAATCCCCTTTACGAATCATTTTCCATGAAAGAGCCACCATTACAGTAAGCATCCCTCCAATCGCAAAATAGGCGAAGACAGTAAAAAATACTGTTGAAAAACTGATAAAAGAACCACATATCAATACTCCAAAAACTAAATGCCTTACTGTATAGTTTTTAAGAATCTCATTTAAAAATATCCACAAAATAAAATATGAACTCATTCGGATGACTGATCCCCCATAATAAGCCGCATTGGTAAACTGCCATAAGTCATATGAATAAAAAGGATCACTTTGATAAACTGAACTATAAAAATAAATCTCCGGAAGTAGAAATGCAAAAAATACAACAATTGAAAACTGGCTGAGTTTTCTTGAAATAAACATTCTCGAGAAACATGTAACAGAGAAATAAAATAACGTATAGTTCACAGCAGCCATGGGTATTCGAATAAAAAATGGAGTATAAATTCCTGATAAAACTGATAAGAATGAATAAGTTAATTCATAAGTATTGAAAAAGCGAACGATATCAAAAGGTTCTTGAATCAGGAGTTCACCAGTCATATAATCTTCTAAATATAAATGATCAGCCCCAATTAAATTTACAGATTTTCCAATGTAATAGATATCGTCATAATTTCCATTTAGAAATGCAAGCTGATTTGATAAAGAAAAATAGGTGAATAATAAAATAAAAACGATACCTATCCAGTTGTTTTTTAAAATATCGTTAATTTTTAGTATTTTTAATTCAGCCAGCAAGTTTTTGATATAGCCCTTCTGTTTCCATATAATCCAACCATTAATCGATATCAAATAGACTAGAGCCAGTGAAAAGTATACAATCCATGAAACATGAAAAAAATGGGCCGGAATATTTATTAACGACATTAGCAAAAAAAAGAATAGATAGCCAGTGATAAAGTAGATCTCGACATAATTTCTACGAAATTCAAACTTGAGGAGGACATATCTCCCAAGAAAGAGACATTCAATAAAAAAAAGAAAATAAAATAGAATTGACAACACCCAGTTCATAATTCCTCCAACATTATAGTTGTGTCTATAAACAACTATTACGCTTTTATAGTTAATAAAATTCATCTGTAAAGATCGGATTTTGATTAAATAGAGTGAACTCCTTTTTGAAAACGCACCTACAACTCTTTTTGGTAGAATACTTTTTACTGCAGATTATTAATCACCAAAGTGATGAGTTCAACGATAATCAAAAATTCTCTTTCGGATTATTGAAACAGAAAGAGAACTTATATGACTAATCGTCTATTTGTAAATTTACATCCATTTTGGATAACCATTCGATTACCTTAATACAATTGAAGAGATACACTTAACAAAAGTAGTTTCAAATATATTTTGTCTATAAACCTTGAACAAATTCATTAATTATTTTCTCTAAGTAAACGAAAGTGTTCTATATTTATAAACATTTTTAAAAATATTACTTTTGTAAAGTTCAACTTAAAGAAGGTATCCCGAAATGATTTGAAATGTAAACAATGAAATTAAGTATAAATTGGCACTAAAAGCCATCGTTATAATAATCCATTTTAATAGAACATTTCGATTCTTATCTAAAAACGTTCTCCTACGTTCAAATAGCAATGAAGAAAGTATCATAACGAAAAGTAACCATCCTGGTCTCTCAAGTCGAAAAAAGTTAGCATCCAATCTGCATAAAGGAACAATAACTAATAAAGTGGTCGCCACCCCACTTCCCAAATTTAAATCTTGTATAAATTGCGGAGCTTTATCTGAATTCAACTTATATTCTCTAAGGCATAAAACCAAAATTGCTAATTGAACAATGATAAAAGCAATAGCAAATATCAAACCCATAATTCCCATTGAATCACCTGAAGTAAAGTATCTCTCCAACCGATCGCTTTCAATAACACCAGACGCTACCAGTATTAAATAATCCTTCAACAGTAATCCTGAAAATGAAATGGTTAAAAGCAATCCAGCATAAATTTTTGGAAAATATGGAAACAGATAAACAAAAGCTAGAAGCCCATAAAAAATAACAGATGAATGGATTAATGAACCAATAGCAACTATCAGAATATAGGAAGTTAAATTTCGTAAGCTATATTGCTTCAAATATCGGAACCCGTAAACAACTAACGAACTTGCTGCAAAGAATCGAATTTGAGTAATATCTAATAATGCTGGAAATATTAAAAATATCCCCCAAAAAAACATTCTTCCTTTGAACGTTTTACAATAAAAGTTCAATGAAGAATTTATTAATAACAATGCGATCATTGCTACAAGTGCCTTTACGAATTGATAATCAAAGCCAAGCGTAAAGCCAATATTCATAAGCAAATACCAGCCTTTACCCAAATAAGAATACGGGATTCCCAAACTCATTCTACGAAATGCTTCTGCATAATTAGTAAAGTCAGGAACGCGTGTTCCATTAAAGCAAACAAGAACCAGAAAACCAATAATGACATATTCCCATATCATCTGATAATTTAGTTTTCTTAGAACTGAGGTTATTCTGCATGGTTCAGCTTTCCGTAAAACGATATTATTCCAATCACTTATTTTTAGAAGCCATTCTGTTTTAAACAAAAGGATGAAAATTATTATTATATAAATTGGTAACAGCATTAATTTTCCTCCAGTAGTTCTTTTGCATCACATCTTCCCTTGAACCATGCTTTAATCATATCTTTTCGTCTTCTGACCTTTGGGTAAGTCAGGCAATAATATATAAATTGGCCTGTCATCCATGGCCTTGTCATTCGATTCCCTGCTTCTGCCTTATATTTCTTATTGATATATAAAGAATTTCTTGCAATATAATATATTCTGCGATCTGAATATACAGGACTCACAGATAGTTTTTGGAAAATGGATCTGCCACTAAGCTTATATAGATACAGAAAAAACGGAATTGGTTTCCCTTCGCCCATTTGCTGTTTAATAAAAGCCGAATTCACACGAAAAATAGAATATCCCGCCTCTATAACCCGTATATTTATATCAACATCAATACAATCAATAAACAGTTTATCGTCATAACCGCCAACGTTCTGAATTGCTTTAGTCTGATTTAAAGATGCTGAGGTAATACAGTCTATTGGGTCTGTTATCCCTTCTGATTCAGGCAGATCCATACTCTGATAATCTGTCATATTTATTTTGTCATTATTTAAGAGAAACGGACATAGAATAGCTGCATTTTCTACCATAAATGGTCTATAGCTTTTAACAAGGTTCTGACTTACTATTGAATCCTGATCCATTGTTAAATACCATTCATATGATTCTTTAATTGAATACTTAAGAATCTGATTTAGTGCTGTTGCAAGTCCTTTGTTAGATTCATTAAATATAATATGAATGTTTGTATATTTTTCCCTCAACTCATATATTTCTTCTTTATTATCAGAAGCGTTATCAACAATTAGAATCTCTTCAACTTGTTCAATCAATGCTTCTATATTTTTTTTCAGCAGTTCAATTTCCGGATTACAGGTAACAATTCCCGCCAGAATAGCCTGTTTGTTTTTTTTCTTATTCTCCATTTTTCAATCTATCCTGATCTCTTTTTTTACGGGCGCTAAATATTTTTTCGTAATGTTCATACTCAGAACGTAGTCTAGGAGTGTAATAGCGAAGAAGAGAAAGATTTTCATTATAGAAAGGATCACCATGCTTAAAGAATGGATACCAGGAATCTGTTAAACGATCAAGTTCTGAATAAAACCTTTGTAACTTTTCTGGAGTATCTTCCAATCCCCTGGACAATGATTCATAATGATACATCGAATACTGAGGCAGAATTACATTAAAATAACCAGCTTTTATAAGTTTAAAGCAGAAGTCTACGTCGTTATAGGCAACGCGATATCTTTCATCGAGACCACCAACTTCCAAATATTTTTTCTTTGTCACCATTAACGCTGCTCCTGTAACAGCTGAAACATTATGCTGTAAAAGTTTTAGATGACCATAGGATGGGCCTTCGGGAGCGTCATCTAAAAATAAATGATAACCTCCCTCAATTCCCCAAAAAACTCCATTATGTTGGATTTTTCCACTCTGATATAGAAGTTTAATCCCAACTGCCCCAACTTCATCTCTTATGGCATTCGCTGCCATTCCTTCCAGTAAATCGCTGCTAATCACTTCCATATCGTTATTCATTAAGAGAAGAAGTTCCCCCTGACTTTTTGATACAGCAAAATTATTAATCGCAGAATAATTAAATACTTTATTCCAATGCAACAGACGAACTTTTGGATACCTGGTTTCGATTGATTCATAATAATTGAAAGTCTTATCCTCAGTTGAATTATTCTCAACAACTAATATTTCATAGTTTTTATAGCGTATTTTTGTTTTTATTGACGAAAGCAAAACCTCCAATTCATCAATATGGTCCTTGTTAGGAATAATGATACTAATCATTGGCTGCTCTTTTAGTTGATATTTGACATTATAAGTTCCCAGGTACGGACCGTCAGTTACTATCGCTTCAATATTATTTCGGTCTAAATAATTCTGAATTGCTCTTTTCCCTGCTTCGAATGCCCATAGCTTACTTTCGGGATCAAGAGCTGTAGAAGCCCCAGTCATTCGCCAATGGTATAAAGGCTTCGAAATGTGGGCTATTTTATCTTTTGGTACTACGTCAATCATTCGAAGAAGGAAATCATAATCCTGTGAGCCATCAAATTCGCTGCGTAATAGACCTATTTGATCAACTACAGATTTCCGAATTACGGAAAAGTGATTTATATAATTTCTTGTTAATAAATAGTCTGGAGAATAATCTGGTTTAAAAAATAAATCACTCAATTTCCCTTTAGTATCGATTTTATCCTCATCAGTGTATATAAAATCGCATTCATCTTCATTGATCCGTTTCACCACTTCAAAAAGAGCATCCGCTCTCAATTCGTCATCATGATCAATAAATCCAATAAATTCTCCTGTTGCTAACTTAATTGCTTCATTTGTATTCCCGGAAATCCCTAAATTCTTTCCAATTCTTTGGTAGTTAATTTTCGGGTGTTCGCTATATTGGTTTTTTATAAATTGTTCTACTGAATTATCAATCGAACCGTCTGCTAGACAGAGCTCCCAATTTTGATAGGTCTGTTGGTCTAATGATTCAATAAGTAGTCTTAAATAATCCAGGTTTGACTGATAGGCAGCACAAACCAGCGAAATACATGGTTCATACTCAAACTTAGTTAAAGTTTGGTCTTGTAGCTCAGACGTAGTAGGTGTATTTTCCTTGTACCATTTAGACTCAGATTGCTCGTCAATAGTAGTATACAGTTCCTGCCTGAATAGTTTTCTAGCCAGAAATCTTGTTCCATTAGCCTTCCATAATGGAAAAAGTTTACTCCATCCTAAAACAACCAGATTATTTATCAAAATTTGTCTTCGGGAAAAATGCATTGACAATGGAATTGATAGACTTTCATTTTCTGTTTCCATAACTAAATAAATCGGAAAATCACTTTCAGAAAAACTAAAGTCAATTTCAAATCCACTATTTTTTACTGAATCATCGCAGTAAAAACTCGACTTGAAATCTTTTAAAATTGAAAATGTTTGCTCAATTTTTCGTTTTCTTGAATCAGCAACAGAAATTTTAAGATCGTGGCCACTGATCGATGTCGCAAAACCAACCACTCTGAAATTATGTTCATCTTCTTGGTGTAAGGAAAAATCATAAAGAAAATCAGTCTTTCGAACACTTAAAGCAAAATTATTCCCTTTTAAATCAAGAACTGGTTCGCCATTTAACACTAACTTAAGATCTTGAGCTTGATTATTCAATTTGGCTTCAATGATAAAGCCACATTCGACGGTGCTATCAGAATCCTGAAATATGTTTAATACATCCTGACGATTAATAGTAGTTATACGTGCAAGTTGTAAAGAATCACTTGAGAAGATTTCAGGTATTAATTTTTCATGATTTTTAGTTAAATACCATCCGCGGATATAAAGAGAGTATCCTTCATCTGTTTTATAATTTTCAAACTTTTCAAGACAATAGCTTTTCCTCATTCCACATACCTCCTAAGTCTAAAAGGACTCACAATTCCAACATTGATTTAATCTAGTTACTTTACTAACCATTCTGATATGAAATTCTATCTAAGCCAGAGAACTCCTGTATCCAATTGTGAGACACCTCTTACTTATTTCAGATATCGTCAACTAAAAAATGTTCAAATAATCTGGGATCTGATAAATAAAGATGTAATCCGTTAATGTATTTTTCGAATCTGGAAATTCCTTATGGATGACTATCGCTGAGTTTAGATAAAAATGTATTTGTCATTAATATATTAATTGAATGTTCTACTTACTTTGAAGTTAGCTAAACGGGCAGGATTAGTTATAGGCTCAATATTAATAACTCGCGAATCCGACATTACCTAATAACCTGCTTTTTCTCATACAAAATTTGTATAGCTCTTAAAGTCAGAACCATTCATTTTGGAAATAATTAATGATATTCATCCAATCAGTTTCTGCATTTTTCTGACTAAAACGAGAAAAATCAGCAAGGGCATTGAGTTTCATATTCGTGAGTTTTAATGGATTCTCAAATAATTCCCTGGTTACAAGTGCGAATTCTTCATTTGTTTTACATATATATCCATTTTCTTTGTCAGCAATTACTTCATATACGCCTTCTCCCCAGTTCGTACTAATAGTAGGAATTGCTTGAGCCTTAGCTTCAATTATTACCAAACCAAATCCCTCAGTTTTTGAAGTTACCCAAAGCAAATCATAATTACGATAAATTGTCTTATCATTTGTATAACCTTTATAATAAATCTTATTTTCTAGTCCTGATTGGTGGATATATTCTAATAAAGAAGCCTTTAGAGAACCTTCTCCATAAATATCCAGCACGAAGTTTACTCCCAGCTTTTCAAGTGACTTTGCACAGTCAACTACCCGCAACGGATCTTTCAGGTCTTCTAATCTACCTACAAACAGAATTCGGCGATTCTTAGGTGAAACATCATCTTGTTGTATGCATTGTTCTGAACAAAAATTATAAACGAACGAAGGATGAATATCAGACGAAGCTTTCATAGAATCTGCTTTAGTTCGAAAAAGAGTCAGAGCAGGTTTAGTCATTAAACGGGTTTGCAATCGTCCAATAATAGGACCATCAAAAAAATATTGATAACTTGAATGAATTTCGAGAATATAAGGCAAATTCTTTGGAACAAAACGGGCCGCTGCTGGAGATACAGCAATAATTATTCCGTTTTTTGTCAATTTTCTGATACTGGATCTAATCTTCTGCGGAAATAGAAGATAGCGAAACACAGTAACAGGAAATTTAGCTGCTTCTTTAAATTCCATACTTTTAAAGCTATCTTTAAAATGCGCAACATCAAAGTCAGCACCGAAATCAGAAATTGTATGAATCTTACAGCATTCAAAATTTTCTTCCTTTGGAGAAAAAACGCTGATAATTTCCACATCATAATGCTTTTTCAGGATGGGAATTAGCGCCCTATAGGCGGTAATCAATCCTCCAGAATTTACCTTGGGCAACTGTTCAAATAGAATATAAATTTTATTTTTATCATTCATGAGAGTTATTAACCTTTATCATTAAAAGGACAAAACTAAAACCAACTAAAATGATCGAAGGTATTGAATACAAGAAAGCAGCCCCCAATACGTTCTGATCTGCAACAAGAAAATTTCCAAAAGCGACAGTAAAAATCATCGAAAAAACATAGATGATTAAATTCCATTGATAATAGCCTACAATAATCAGTATTTGAGAAAGAAAAACACTTAATGTGTTCAACCCGCCTCCAATTAACAATATAAGAAACTCTGACATATAATGGCTTAAATCTGTTGAATAAATTATTTCCAGCCACTTTAAACCAATTAAATATCCAAATCCTGTAATTAGAAGAGTCAGAAGTAAAATTATGAATAATTGTTTGCCAATCAGTTTCAAAAAAACTGATTTATTTTTATCAGCCCATTCCTGACTAATTTGGGAAATGTATGGTCTATAAATTACGGTTGAAAGCAAGTTAATCGTAAACACTGGAACAAATAAAATAGCAAATATCCCCTGAATTTGGTCATTTAATACTGCATCAATCGAATACTTTGGAGCATTTGTCAGATACATCGATATAAAACCGGAAACACATATTGGAAGGCAAATCCAAAAAAGCTTCTTAATTTTTTTTACATCAATCTTTTCTAAGAAGCAGCCAAACTTTGAATAAAAATATCGATTTTGAACAAAAATCAAAATAATCGAGATGATTAAAGCACCCAATATGGACAGTATCATATTTTTCGATAAAAGGAGTAAAGCAATAAGAACCGTTAGTGAAATCAAATATCTTATTGTCTGAAGAATAAGCCCGATATCGATCCGTCCTTTTCGCTGATACTCATCATGAAACAAAGCTTCATAAATATCTAAAGCTCTGAACAGAGAATAGATCAACACAATAATGGCTTTATCAGTCGAATATTCATTATGGAATATAATAAACAGAAGCGATCCAATCATTATTACGGAAGAAAATATATTAATATAGGCATAATCAGAAAAAGAAAACTGGTTCTGGACATCTGTAATGTGAAAATTTCTGACCCCAAAAAAACCTATAGCCTGGACCTGATAAGCTATTGCCGTGGCTATTGAAAATATACCTGCCAATTCTGCCTGGCCAGTTCGAGACATGAAGAAAATAATAATAGCTGTCATTGAAGCATTGACAAGACTGGCAACAAGATTCCACCCAGTAGCCCGTCTTAAAATTCCTTTTTCTCCATCAACATTTTCAATCCAGTTATTAATTTTTTTCATAGTTATTCATAACGTCCTCGATTACTTCGCTATCTATTTTCCTGTCAAATTTTCTCGCAAAAATATACTCTTTACTCATTAAGTTCGAATAATCATCTTTTGATATTATTCCTGGACTGCTTTTATTTGATTCCCACTTAATGTAGCGTCCGTTATAATTTGCAATTCGATTCTTGAATTTTGATTCGTTTAAAATCATTTGATAGAAATGTTCGTCAGGACAGGCAGTATATTTATATTTTTCCTCAAGTTTATTTTCTTTTATAATTTTTAAAACATATTCTGCTGCTTCTCCAGTGATTGAAAACCAATTTGAACCCATCACTATCTCTTTATGGCTAAAATATTTCCTGTTCATCCACGGAAATTGCATAATACGTAAAATGATATCGACGACTCTTAGAAATATTTTTCGGTTATTTCTATTTTCCCTGAATAAAGAATATAGTTTCAGACGCCAAGATAAATTTCCTGCTGAACGACATTCAAGATACTCTAATAACCCATGATCAATTAACCAATTATCTAATTCTTGTTGCGATAACAACAAAAGATCCTGCCCACTTAAATTATGAATGTAATCATAATTCTTATTTCCACATGCGGCCTGAAGCAGTTTATTCTGAGCTTGAACAATACTTAAGCCAGACCAGTTAACCTTATGCCTATCTTCTATAAAGTGAACATTTTTTAAATCACTTAATCTGCTTTTCAAATCTGAATACAGCTCAGATGCACTTAGGTCAATAAAAAGAAATACATCTCCAAAAGAGAGTTGTCTGACCAAACAATTGACAAGCTCAGCATCTTTGTGAGCCGTAATCAAAAAAGCATGTTTCATATCGTCTCCTAACTTACCATTTAACGATCGTAATTGATTGACTTTAAGGACCAAAACTAGACAATCAATGAATTTGAGGTTCAAAAGTATAAACGAAGCATCCCAAACGAGTTGAAGAATCTGTAATCTCCAAATTTTCTGATTTACTTAAAAACGGAATGTCTACAATTTCATAATTATTGTCTTGATAATGTGTAATATTATTAAATTCATTTGAATTCATAATGAATTTTACACCTGCAGATTTTCCTGTTTTATTTTTCTTCAAAGTAATAGGGTTTCCCAGTGCGCAATCAATAACCATACGACAATAATCATAACCTGTTGTTAAGGGGACAAGGTGCGATCCTATACAATCACCACCCATCCTGGCTCCGACTTCGATGATATGGATTTGATCATTCTCTATTTTTATTTCTGAATGCGAGGCCCCGGTTTTAATATCAAGTGTATCAAGCGCATGTTCAACTACTTTTTTTACTTTTGTGATCATCTCTTCACTCAACCCAGATGGCTGTATATGGCCTGTTTCTATAAAATGAGGCGTGCCAGTAGTAATTTTTTCTGTTGCAGCAAGAAAATTATGAATCCCATTTTGGGAAATATATTCAATTGAATATTCTTTACCCGTAATAAAATCTTCTATTAGGACCACTTTATTAAAACTTGCATCCCTTGCCTTTTTGACCGCCTCTATGATTTCATCGTTTGTATTCACCAGCGATATTCCGCGTGATCCAGATCGATCGGCAGGTTTTACAATGAGCGGCCAATTATGAGAGGCCTCCAGAACATCTATAGGATCATCTTCAATATTAACTACTCTACTTTTGCAACTTGGATCTCCGCCTGCTTCGAACGCCTGTCTCATTGCAGTTTTATCTGATGACATTAAAGTGCTTTTTTGGCTGTTTCCGACAAGGCCAAGCTGTTCAGCCACATAATTAACCGTCTTTACAGCAAGGTCTGAAGCGATCGTACAAATACCATTGACTCCGATTTCCTTACACTTATCTGTTATTTCTTCTTTATTGACAATCGAAATTGGATAAAAGTAATCAGCTAAGTTCTCCCCCGGATCGTTTGCTTTCCAGGCAAAAACATGCGTTTCCAAACCCATCTCCGAAGCTTTCTTTATTAATGGTACCTGCAGATAGCTAGCACCGATAATTGCAATCTTCTTCATACACTATCCCTCGATTCAAGAACCCTATAACCAGCCCCATTTTTTAAAGTATTTAATCCAGCTTTGAATATGTATTCTGAATAGATGAAAATTCTTATGTGATCCTTTTTCCCATCGATGTTCAACAGTTGTATAAGGACAATACATTACATCGCTGATCTGATTCATCCTTCTGCATAAATCAGCATCTTCAAGATACATAAAATAGGATTCATCAAACCCGTTTAATTGTTTGAATAAGTCGGTTTTGCAGACCAAAAAACTTCCCTGTGCAAATGGGACTTTAAACGGCTTAGAGTAATCTTCATGCGACAGCTCGTGAACGGCCACTTTTTCCGGAAATACGGAACGAAACCAGTTTCGGCATAACATATCCAGCAGATTAGGATCTTTTCGATAAGCTGCTAATCTTTCGCCATCAGGAGTTACCAGTTTGGGAACAGCCATACCGCAGCCTGTTTTTTCTATAAAATCGATTAAAATGCTGAAAGCATCATCTTTCAGAAGAACATCTGGGTTTACGATTGCATGATATTCTGAGTCTAGATTTGACAATACATAATTATGCCCTTTCCCAAATCCAAGATTCTTTCCCGTGTGAATGTAGTTCAGTTCAGGATATTGTTTAACCAATTCCCGAAACTGATCCTGCTCATTGGCATTATCAATCACATATATTTTCATGGAAAGCTCAGATGAAGTATTCCGTTTAATGGATTCAAGCAGTCGCTTTATATCATTAAAATTATGATATGAGACGATGCTAACGCTGAGTTTTACAGATGTCATACAATATCCTCATGTTAGTTCATTTAAAGCAGTATCTAACAAAAATCAAATCACTGTTCACAAGTTCCATAATAGTCTGCATACCATTCTGCAAAATTTCGAAGGCCTTGTCTCAATGAAGTGTTAGGCTGAAAGTTAAAATCCTTAATTAATTCAGTTACATCCGCGTATGTAACTTCGACATCACCAGGCTGCATGCCAACCAATTTCTTATGCTCTTCAAAGTTGTAATCTTCCGGTAATACATGAGCACGAATTAATTCTTCCTGCAGAATCGTAACAAAGTCTAAAAGATTTTCCGGTTCATTATTTCCAATGTTATAAACTTTGAATTCAACACCGTTTTCATCTTTTTTCGGAGATTTTTCCATCACTCGAATTACACCTTCAACGATGTCATCAATATAGGTGAAATCGCGTTTGCAATTTCCGTAGTTAAAGATCTCAATTGTTTCATTTCTTCTGAGTTTATCTGTGAATCCAAAATAAGCCATATCCGGTCTGCCTGCTGGTCCATAAACGGTGAAGAATCGAAGACCGGTTGCCGGGATCTTGTAAAGCTTTGAGTATGCATAAGCTAAGAGTTCATTGGATTTTTTTGTAGCTGCATAAAGAGACACCGGATGGTCTGTTTTATCCTCAGTCGAATAAGGAATTTTCTTATTTGCTCCATAAACTGATGAACTTGATGCGAATAAAAGATGTTTTACCGGATAATGACGGCACGCTTCAAGAAGGTTATAGAATCCGATTAGATTACTTTGAATATAGGCATCCGGATTTATGATAGAGTATCTAACTCCAGCCTGAGCGGCCAGATTCACGACAACATCTGGATGGAATGTTTCAAAGATCTGATCAATTAATTCTTTATCAGAAATATCTCCTTTAATAAATTCGAAACGAGAGTCCTGATTTAGATCTTCCAATCGGTTATGTTTAATCTGTACATCGTAATAATCATTCAGATTATCAATTCCGACGATCTTGATGTCTTTGAATTTCTTCAGCAGGTCTTTAGCGAGATTAGAGCCAATAAAACCAGCTGCTCCTGTGATCAGCACTTTTGAATTTTCTAAATTAATCATTTGATCCTCCGTTTATTCATAAAATTATCGTTAAATTTTTATCTTTTAAAGATTCATTATTGCGGTCATTCTAATTCCAATCGGGCTTTTTCAACTTCATTTTTGATTTCATTCAGAGTTTTAGCCTCAGATCCCTGTTGGTTATTCACAAGTTTCTGATAAATTCTCTCGATGGTCTGCTCATCGAGCTCTGATATTTTCCCGAAAGCCTCATCTGAAAGATTCCTTTTATCAAATTGATAAACTTTCTTTTCATATGAGTCAGTACTTTCGACCGCTTTGTAGATTGTACTTCTCCAATTGAATGGATCTTCAGATTCCGAAGATTCACTCATCCATAATTCTCTTGTATATTGATCTCTATGATCGATTAATTGATCGGCAAATTTTTCTCTAGCTAGACGAATTCTCTGCTCTCTTAACCTGAAAAAACCAAAGACCAAAAGAATTCCTAGCAGACTTACAAATAGTGCTTTTTGCCAGACTGAAAGCTCTCTTGTTTTATCCCGTATCCAGGACAGTTTGCTGATCCAGGTCTCGACCTGCACATTTGAAGCTAAACAGGCTGGTCCAAATAATAAAAGTAAAAAGTTGAACGGGATCAGCACCAGTCTTGGTTCCATCATTCCGAGAATGAAAAATACCCAGATGATCGTAAATCCCATTAAATTCCTGGAACGCAGCATTCTGAGCTGAAGCCAGATATATCCCAGAATTTCAAGAGTCCAGAAGATAATACCGTTATCAATCAAATCCTTAATATAAGAATTATCAACATAATTATAGGCACTCTCCCAGACATAAACTCCTTCCGGACCACCCGAGCCAAGCCACTTTACAGTCTGGCCAAACAAAGTCAGCGGATAAGTCTGTAAGGCAGACTGACCTAAGCGAAGTCTTCCAGAAAGCATATCATCAAGACGTTCCCACGCCAGTAGGTCCGGATTATATGCCAGACACAGAAAGATAAAGAACAGAAAAACAAACACGGTTAAGCCTGGTATAAGATAACGCCAGGATTTCCATCGACAAAGGGAGTCCTTGAATCTTGAAGGCAGCAAGGCGATAATCAAACTCATTATGGCTGCAAACTCTGCCAGAATAAAAGACGTTCTGGCAATAGTAAAGTGATACAGTACAAAATTCAAAACACTAATGCCTAAAAAACTCTTCCATCCATGCTGCTTTGGATAAAGATACAAGTACATCAATGACAGAATCAGAAAATGAACATGGAGTTCAAGTGGAAAAATATATCCGAAGGAATAGCGGATTCCTCTTAAAAACGTTGGATATCCCAGATTTTCAATGACTCCCACTAATGAAAGCAAAATGATTCCAACGGCCGTAATTGTCTGTGTAAAGAAAATCCATTTTAAAACCTTCTCTGTCTTTACATATTGCATTACGCCAAACATTAATAAAAGAGCAAAGGGAATCAATGAGCCGGAAGTCAGATAAATCATGATTGCGATAAAAGCAATCAGGCAAAAGAACAGATGATTGACCAGCCAGAGAGTAAATTTTGAAAAAAAATCAGAAAATTTACTAACCGACTCTCTTGAGCAGAATTCAACTCCCCATAAAATCAGCAACGCCGCATAAATAGCGTATCTGACCAGTTTTAGCAGAAGAGGCAGAACTGGGAGATAGTGAATCATTGTTGATACTTCAAGTGCACAGACAAAGTAAGCAGAAATGCAAAGACAAACAAGGGTGGAATAATGATTCTCTATGAAGGTACTTATTTTTTTTATCATCAAAAGCTCCCTTTATATTTTTTATGGAAGAACTTTGCCTGAAGAAACGCAATGATCTTTTTACGCCAATTAATCTTCTCAAGATAAATCATAGGCATCTCTTTATAGTTAATCTGATTGGTATCAATCCAGACATCCAGCAAAATTTCACCAATTCTTCCAAGAACTCTGGCCTGAAACGGATCATACGCTTCCATGTCCAGCTCAGATTCAAGCTTCCCGAGAATACCAAACAAAAACTTACAGTATTGGTCTGCTAAATCGCGGCGCATGATAAACATGTTAAACATATGAGAACTCCTTTTCTCCATATGTCTGTCAAATGCATTCAGATACTCTGGGTAATATTCTGCAATGATCTTTCTGGTTTTCTGAATATCCTGTGCATAATGAGTATGATCGTAATGCGAATAAATGGTCTCAATCAAGTACCGCTGTTTTTTTGGAAGAATACAATCCGTGGTATTCAGAATCTCTGCAGCTTCCTGATCAGAAAGAACCTTCTCCATACCCTTGCCTTTTTGCGAACCCCCAAAATAGCGTCGGTAATGAACGAGTCCAAGATAATCACTTGGTAAGTTTTTCCATGCCCAGTACAATCCTGTAAGTTCGCAATAGTTTGGATTTTTATGAGAAATATTTTCGCCCTCATCATCTCTTTGATAGCCAATTGATTCCCGCTGAAAAGCTCCGACCTGTACGGGCAGATAAATCGATTCAGCTGAGATAGGATATTTTTTATGAGCAGCAACAATTATTTTTATATTCATAAACAGGTCCTTTTCAGATTGATGTCATTCTTATTATAGAGGTGAATGGTTTCTCCTCAATGAATGGAGCATGATTTGATCCGCCAGGAAAATTTGTTCGTCTCCGGCAGACGTGCATTAAAAATATAAAATGTCATTTTTTAAAAGAAAAGATTTTCTATCTGACAAATACATGTTAACCGCATTCAAAATTGTATGATTCTTTTCGAGACATTAAACATCCTCTCTTCTCTTTCTCATCGATCGTTTTCCGAATCATCTGTTCATAAACGTGGAAAAAGGATCAGGAGTTCTGATCCTTTTATCCATGGACAGATAATTATAGAAAACATTCTGATAAACAGATTCCATTTTAGTTCTGCTTATTGAGCTGTTCGAGGTATCTTGACAACGCATCCTGCCATGTCGGCAATCGATCAAAACCGTGATCATCAAGATTAGTTTGGTTCATTCGTGAGTTCGATGGACGTTTAGCTTTGGCTGGATACTGATCACTGCTGACTGGCAAAACTTTTACATCCATATTGGCCTGCTTAAAGATTTCTTTGGCGAAATCATACCAGGAGCATTCTCCCTGATTCGTTGCATGATAAGTTCCATATTCATCAGTAAGAATCATATCGACGACCAGTCTGGCCAGATCATAAGTATAGGTTGGTGAACCAACCTGATCGGAGACAACAGTCAGCTGATCATGTTCCTTGCCCAGGCGCAGCATAGTTTTAATAAAGTTGTTCCCGTTGCGTCCAAACACCCAGGAAATACGGATAATGAAGTGCTTTGGATAGCTTTCTACATATTCTTCGCCTTCAGCTTTAGTAATCCCATAAACATTCAAAGGGTTTCTCGGAGCGTCTTCCATCCAGGGATCTTCTCCCTGGCCGTCGAAAACATAATCAGTTGAAAAGTACATCAATGGGATATCTTTTTTTCGGCAGGCTTCCACAATATATTTGGTTCCTGTGGCATTGACCTTGCGTACAGTTTCAAACAATTCAGGTTCTTCTGCCTTATCGACTGCGGTCCAGGCTGCGCAATGAACGACTGCATCATAATCTCCATTCAGAATGACGTCGTTAACCTGTTCTTCGTTTGTAATATCCAAATTTTGAATATCTACACCAACAGCTTCAATGCCCCGTTTTTCTGCTTCTTCTACGACGTCAAATCCAAGCTGTCCATTCACTCCAGTTACTAATATTTTCATTTGAACTCCTTTAGATTTATTTTATGAAAAGGCAGGAACTTCATCCCTGCCTGATTAAAATTCAATTATTCAGAAACTCTGCCTTTATCTACATACATTTTCTGGAAGTAATTCTGATAATCGCCAGACAGAATATTTTCCCACCAGTCCTTGTTGTTCAGATACCAGTCGATGGTCTGACGGATGCCGGTGTCGAAATTGTATTCCGGTTTCCAGCCGAGTTCTGTCTCGATTTTTTCCGGATCGATCGCGTAGCGGCGGTCATGCCCTTTGCGGTCTTCCACATAGGAAATCAGAGTTTCCGGCTTTCCAAGGGCCTCCAGAATCGTTTTGACAACTTCCAGGTTGGTTCTTTCATTATGGCCACCCACGTTGTAAACTTCACCTTCTTTGCCTTTGCGAATGATCAGATCGATCGCTTTGCAATGATCAAGAACATGGAGCCAGTCACGAACATTTGCACCATTTCCATACACTGGAAGGCTTTCATCTGCAAGAGCACGCGAAATCATTAAAGGAATCAGCTTTTCCGGGAATTGATATGGACCATAGTTGTTTGAACATCTCGAAATCGTTGTTGGCAGTCCATACGTACGATGATATGCCTGAACAAACAGATCAGCGGCAGCCTTACTTGAAGAGTAAGGGGAGCTTGTATGTAATGGCGTTTCTTCTGTAAAGAAGAGGTCTGGACGATCTAACGGCAGATCGCCATAAACTTCATCAGTAGATACCTGATGATATCGTTTTACGCCGTAAGTTTTTGACGCATCAAGTAAAGTGGTCGTCCCTAAAACGTTAGTACGAACAAAGATTTCAGGATCTTCAATGGAACGGTCTACATGAGACTCAGCGGCAAAGTTAATCACAACATCTGGTCTTTCCTTTTCAAAAAGATCAAAAATAAATTCGCGGTCAGCGATATCTCCCTTGATAAATTTATAATTCGGTTTATCTTCAACAGATTTCAGCGTCTCCAGATTTCCGGCATATGTCAGATTATCCAGATTGATAATCATATCTTCCGGATATTCATTCACCATATACTGAACAAAGTTACCGCCGATAAATCCGGCACCGCCTGTTACGAGTATTTTCATAAAATTTCTCCTTTTGTTATTACAGACTGGCTTTAAATTCCTTATTTCCTGGAATGATTCCAGCCTTCAAAAATATCTTTTCCTTAATATGAGATACATCAATAGATTATCCAGAATAATTATTCTGTAATCATTTCTTCATATACAAACTTGTTATCTGAATGAGTCAGGTCTGGAGCAGCCATATCTTTTTCGGAAAGAACGGGTTCAATTCCCTCAAGCAATGTTCCCCAATCTACATTGACTTCAGGGGCGTCGTACTGCATTCCCCCTTCAGATTCCTTGTTATAGACATTATCGACCTTGTAGCGGAATTCAACATCCGGACTTAAAGTCAGAAAGCCATGAGCAAACCCTCTTGGAATAAAGAATTGTCTGTGGTTTTCTTCAGACAGCTCACAGGCGACCCATTTTCCGAACGTTGGCGATCCCTTACGAATATCTACCGCTACATCAATCACCCGGCCTTTTGTACAGCTGACAAGTTTTGCCTGAGCATATGGAGGATTTTGCCAGTGCAGACCCCGGAGCGTTCCAGGCTGAGCTGAAAAAGACATATTGTCCTGCACAAAATCAGCATGAATTCCTGCGGCTTCATATTTGGGCTTATTATACGTTTCTGTAAAGTATCCCCGGTGATCTCCAAAAACATCTGTATCAATAATCAGAACACCAGGAATCTCGGTTTCATGTACTTTCATAATCTATTCCTACACTTCCTTATCTACATATTTGCGGTCAATCAGCTTTTTGAGATAAGCACCGTATTGATTCTTCTTGTATGTCTCGTAAATTTCCTTCATCTTATCCAGATCGATCCAGCCATTTCGAAACGCGATTTCTTCGAGACAAGCAATTTTTCTATGCTGGTGCTCTTCTACAGTTTTTACAAAGTTGGTTGCATCTACTAAAGATTCATGTGTTCCTGTATCAAGCCATGTAAAGCCATCGCCCAATAATGTGACCCCTAATTGACCTTTATCCAGATAAATCCTGTTCAGATCTGTGATTTCCAGTTCTCCTCTTGGAGAAGGCTGTAGATTTTTTGCGTATTCAACGACATTATTGTCATAGAAGTAAAGCCCTGTAACGGCATAATTCGATTTAGGATTTTCTGGTTTTTCTTCCAATGAAATAGCATGGCCGTTATCATCAAATTCAACCACTCCAAAGCGTTCCGGGTCTTCAACATAGTAGCCAAACACAGTTGCACCATCTTCTTTAGCGGCAGCTGCCCGAAGACGTTTTGCCAGTCCATGACCATGGAAAATATTATCGCCAAGGATCATTGCTACTGAATCATCTCCAATAAAATCTTCACCGATGATAAATGCCTGTGCAAGTCCATCAGGTGACGGCTGCACTTTATAAGACAGATTGACTCCAAACTGATGTCCATCACCAAGCAGTTCTTCAAAACGCGGAGTATCTTCCGGAGTAGAAATAATAAGAATATCCTTGATGCCAGCTTCCATGAGGATGCTCATTGGATAGTAAATCATTGGTTTATCAAACACAGGCAGCAATTGTTTACTCGTTACCTTCGTCAATGGGTACAGACGGGTACCTGATCCGCCTGCAAGAATAATACCTTTCATGAAATGCCTCCTCGGACCTTTATCCTGTAATTCGTTAACTGAATACAGAATAAACTATGACGTTACGTAATAGAAAAGGGAAATCACCAACTTTGATGATTTCCCATAATCTTTTGAAAAAAAAGTTTATTTTTTAGCGATGAACAGCCCAGCATCTTTGGTTATTACTATTTTTCCCATTTGTTTCATTTTACAATCCAGAAACTCCAGGAATTCGTCAATTCGTCCACGCAGACGTTCATTCTGATTTCCATGACACGAAATAATATAATCAGCCAGATCTCTTGAATCTGTTACTTCAAGATGATCTTCATAAGGAATATAGACAATCTCGTTAAACCATGTGGAAAGCAGTTCTTTGCCATTTTCCTTACCAAATCGATCGAATAGATTTTCATCTGACAGGTAAATCTCCGGATCAAACTCCTTAACAAGTTCAGTGACTTCCTTCATATGGTTTTTTCCATATGCTGAGGCATATAAAGTTCCCTGATCACCAAGAACCCGATTGATCTCTTTCATACCCTGCGAAAAATCCTTCAGATAAAACAGCATATGGTTTGCGATCACTGCATCAAAATAACTGTTTTTAAATGGAATCGACTCGGCTGCAAACACCATAAAAGAATAATCATAGGTGTTGAGCTGTTTTCTGGCTTCATCAACCATTCCTTCAGAAATGTCTGAAAGGAAGATATCTCGATTGCGCATAGACCGGCTGCAATTTTTCCATAACAATCCATTTCCACATCCAATTTCCAGAATTCGATTCACGTGATCAAACCGGAGCTGAGAAAAAAGCCATTCAAACCAGGGAACTTTTGCGGTTGAATACTTCTGATGCAAGTTTGTTCTGATTCTCAAATTATTAGCGGTTTTATACTGCTCGACCAGATTTTCATCTTTTTTGAGTACCTGTATGAGGTTCAGGATAACGTCTTCAGAATCTGAGTTTCCAGACTCTAATTTCAATGAGGCTAATCCAAGGGATTCATGAACATTTTTTAAATGATTGATTTTATCATTGACCAGATCTTTTTGAATACGTATTGAATTCAAAAGATCCTTTCTTGAATCGAGCAGGAGCATCGTAATTTCATCCAGTGAAAATCCCAGTTCCTTAAACATTAAAATCTTTTGAAGACGTTCTAAATCTTTTAGAGTATACTTTCGATACCCATTGTCGAGGATATAACTAGGTTTCAGTAATCCTTTTCGATCGTAAAATTGTAGAGTGCGTTTCGTTACCTGAGCAATTGATGCAAATTCCCCTGTGGAAAATAATTTTTCGTTATTGATATTATTTTTAATCTTCATCACTAATTAAATGTTTATTTCTTCTTCAGAACAAGATTCGCTTACGAGGATTTCCGAATTCTTTATGTTGCTTTTTCCAGCCCCTTTTTCCAGCTCGTTTTGAAGATTTTCAACTTTCTTTTCCAGGCTTTCCAGATAAATTTTGTCATCTCTATTTTTCAGTGCGATCTGCTGAGTAAGATTGTCAATACGATTGGTTAAACGTGAGTTTTCGACCGACATCAGAAAGACTTTGACAAGCATAATAAAAAGAATAACCGCAAATAGAAGATTTGCTTCCGAATAAATTCCCAAAACATCGCTGAACGATCGCATAATACTCGGGTATATTCCCAAAATAATTAAAATAAATGCAAGAAAAATCCAGAATATTGAATCAGAAATCTTCATCCTGGAACGATTAATCATTCTGAACATCCAATAGGTAGCAAAAATAACTGTACCAATTAATAATAGTCTGAATAATATTGACATCAGTTTTTCCTCGCTCTGAAAGGCTGTACAAACAAGATACTTGTAAGCATTAGAGTCATGTATCGAATAGATTTCGAAAGTGTCAGATAACTTTCTCCAGCCAGCCTCTCATCCATCTCCACCTGCACTTCATCCACAGAAGATCCAGTCTTAAGTAAATATGAAATTGTATCCGGTTCAGGAGTCAAATTAACATTATTAGCAAATTTTCGGATAACATTACTTGAATACATTCTCATCCCACTCGTTGGATCCTTAACATGCCGCCCGGTTGTTAGTCGTATTGCTGTCTCAATCAGTCGACTTCCAATCATTCTCATTGAAAATGGTTTTTTATGTTTTACAAACCGTGAACCAATCGCAATATCGTTCCCTCTTCGAATCGATTCATAAAGTTCCTGAATATGCTCAGGTTTATGCTGACCATCTGCATCAAATTGGATCGCACAAAAGTAATTATTCTTTGCCGCATATTTCATACCAGTTTGAAATGCACCAGTCAGTCCTAAATTTATTGGTAAATCCACTACATTAAAATCACAACGATGTGCAATTTTCGAGGTATCATCCGTTGATCCATCATTCACAATGACGTAATCGAACTGAGGATAGTGCTCGATAAGATTTCTGACAACTCGCTCAATGCATTCTTCTTCATTAAAAGCGGGAATAATCAGAAGAATCTCCGACTGTCTTTTATTCTTCATTTTTATTACCTTTCTTAATAATCTGTGAATTGATCACTTACTATTCGTTCCTGATTAATGAGTAATACAGTAAATTAAATCCATAATCTGTCCATATTTCGATTTATATTGATGGTAAAAAGGGTTAGAAAACTGTCCAATCAATGGAATAATTTTTTTGCATTCTATCAGCTTCAGATTTTCTTTTGTAAATTGCAGCTGTTGTTTTCTATTTTCAGTCATCAGCTCCGGATAATTGATTTCCAAAGTCTCAAGAACTTCTTTTGACTGTTTGATGACTATCGTTCGATTATACAGAGTATTCATATTTTTAATTCGGTTGAAAAATTCAAATCGACTGCTTTGAGGCAAGCCGATCGTATTATCAGCATGAATACGATAATCAAATAAAGGTTCGTTCCAAAAGTAAAGTTCATTTTTGCTTGCCGCAATCAAAGATAACATCCAATCATGAGGTAAATAAGGATTATTGATTTTCAGATATTCTTCGGCAACCGATTGGTGAACAGCCATAGCACACCCCTGAAAATAATTATGAAAAGTAAGTTCATCCACCGAAATGGGTTCCAGCCTGAATTCTGAAATCACTCTGGGAATCAGATTCTGGTTAGACCATCCCTGTTTTAATGGTATAGAATATATTTCAGATTTTTGATTCATAAAACGAAAAGAACTGGCGATTGCTGACATGTTATCAACCTTTTGAATTTGCTTTTCCATTTTCAGAATTCGATCTGAATCCCATCGATCATCCTGATCGCTTAGGAAAATCCAATCCATTTTGTTATAGGCTTCTGATAACAGCAGCCGAAAATTCTCTTTAAAACCAACATTTTGTCCCTGAATAAAGTTTATGCAAAGCTCTGGATGGTCTGTAATAAATTGCTGAACTAATGGTTTTGACTGATCAGTGGACCCATCATCACGGATCCATATAGCATCTGGTTTTCGACTCTGATTGGCAATCGATTCCAACTGCTCCAACAAAAAGCGTTCACCATTATAGACAGCAACAATCACACCAATCTTCATGACTTTCTCCTCATATTCCAAATGACCTATAAGTTTCATCAAGTTTCTATACTTATCGATCTTTAATCTCCATAAATGTTACTTCAGAAATATTCTGTTTGATCTGACTATGTTTTAGTTTCAATCTTGAAATCACTTCTGTAATAGAGCCTTGATTATCTGAAATCTCCATTGAATCATCTGAGTAAGTTTTGAATGGGTTAAATCTGAAGCGTTCTTACCATGTCTACGGTAACTGATCAATGGCTCTTTCAACCATTTTTGTCTCCCATATTGCCGTGCTTTTAAACCAATCCACTGATCGTGCATCGGTATTGGCTGTGGAAATGGAAGAATTTTTTCCAGAAGCTCTGCTCGAAAAATCATACAGCATCCAATATAAGAATTTCGAACCAGATTATCTAAATATCCTGGTTTAGTCCGATGCAGTTCAAAGTAGGATTGTTCCAGCATTAATCCGTTTTCATCAATCAGATCACAGTCATGAACAAGCAGATTGATAGGCTCCTGTAAAAAAAATTTCTCAACAACAGGAATTTTATTCTTATGCCATAGGTCATCCTGGTCACATAAATAGATTAAAGTTTTCTGTAAGCATTCCGGATCATAATCTCTTCGTTTTTTTAAATACACCTGTGCTTTACTAAGCAGGAATTCAAAATTCTTCTGGATTCCCTGTCCTGGACCATTGAGTGCAAAAATTCTTGAATCCTGTTTTTTAAAGGTATCAATTATCTCTTTTGTTTGATCCTTTGAAGGATCGATACTGATGAATAACCTGTCGTCTTCATTCAACTGATTAAGAATCGATTTGATCTGAGCGTCTATATACTTTTCACCATTACAGGCTGCCATACAGACCAGATTATATAAATGATTTTCATGACTTGCTTTCTCACTCATAAGCATTCAGACCTCATGACTTTTATGTCGATTTTCTCGAATCAAAAATGGATTTGATATCTGCACCGATCGTCTGATACAGAAATGGATATTGTAAGGATTCAACCAAAAGCATAGAAGCTGCAGCCAGATTTTTCTGTTTTAGCATCTGCAGACGTTTTTCATAAAATTTTTCAACTTTCTTTGCCATATTCTGGTCATTCTTTCGCTTTGAGAAAGTTTGAACCAATGAAGCCAGAGCCTGTTTTTGAGTATAATCTTCAGCTGCTCTTTTTTTTCTGTTTTCCAGAGAACTGAGATGTTTTAATCCATAAGTATTGGAGCCATGCTGCCGGTAAAGTGTTGTTTTCTTATCCAGATAAAATAGTCCATCGTTTAAGGCAGCAATCGCAAACAGGGCCCAATCATGAGGTAAGTCACCCGTCCATTGTAAATAGTCGTTTTTTAATGAAGATCTGATGGCTGCAGTACATCCTGGAGTAAAGTTATAAATGGCGATATCTCTGTATGCCAGTGGCGTCAGCTTTCCTTTTTCGACTTTCTTTCGAAGCAGATTATTATTGGACTTTCCTTGGTGAACAACTATTGGTAGTGTCTGATCGAATTCATCGATTGCTTCAAAGGAAGTTCCTAATGCGAGAATCTCAGGATGGATCTCAAATTCATGCTTAATGGACTCCACTTTATCTATCTTCCAGATATCATCCTGATCGCAAAGAACAATTATATCTCCAGAAGCCAGACTTAAACCCTTTCTGAATGTCTCAATGAAGCCACGATTCTTTTTGGATTTATACAATTTCCAATGATCCAGAGAATATTTTTCAATATAGGAATTGACTCTGCAGACTGCATCATTTGTTGAGCAGTCATCGACCAGAATAACTTCATCACAGGCACTGCTTTGATTTCGAATTGAATCCAACTGTTTTTCTAGAAATTCATTTGGATTATAAACACTCATAACTGTTGAGACATTCATCGGATTCATCTCCTCTTTTCTTCAATAGACTTAGCTTTCAGGAATATGGAATGGTTGTAAAGAATTTTCAAAATTCGGATTGTAAAATGGATCTCCATTTCTAAAAAACAGAGGTAAGTTCTCTCTTAAACTCTTTTGAACATTCTGTGAATTTGAAAGCTTCCTGCTCCTTGTATTTTTTATCCAGTTTCGGTTTGTAGGTACCGTAAAAAGTGCAAAAGGATCTGCAATATTCCAATATCCTTTATTCAAAAGCCGAATACAGAATTCGGCTGCAAATTCATTATCCGAATAACTCTCTGAAAACCCGCCAAGATTCATGAATACATCTTTTCTAACCATTAAAGCTGAATCTGAAAATGCCGAAAAATTCGAAAGAGTCAGACAGCGTCCCTGATATCCAGCATGAAAGTATTCAAGATTTCTGAAGGCAGGAACCTGCAAAGCAGATTGTTCAGGACGGATTACTGTTCCAAATTCACTGATCAGACCTTTTCGGTTCAAAATCTTTCCTGTTACAGCTCCTGTCCTGTTCATACGGACTAAACTGGACATCTCTCCTAAAGTTTCACTGTCTCTGATTGAAAGCTCTCCACTCATAAAGAGAAGCAGATCTCCATGGGCATGCTGTGATGCTTTATTGAAAAATTCTGCTTTATTTTCTTCATCCAGATGTGAAATTTCGATTATTTTCCCTGCTTTTTGAAGCTGGATATAAGCTCCATCTTTTTCAATCAATGATCCGGGTGCAATCAGAACCTCAAAATTCTGATACTCAGATTGAAGCAGACTCTCTGCTAATTCATCGGCATAAAATCTCTCACTTGATCGATCAAATGGACGATCAACCAGGATAGAGATTTTCAGATTTGGATCCTGCGGATAATACACTCTGAATTTTCCATAGTAAGGTGCAGGAAGCATTTCAACTCTGGCCATAATATTCATCCGCAAAAGGTGATCTTCAAGGGCTTTTTTTCCATTTTCAAAGCAATACATCTTACTTGCAGCCTTCATAGCCGTGCTGTCTTCATGAATCCGCCAATGATAGAGAATTTCGGGAATATGGGCAATCGAGCCTGCAATTTCACTAGCTCGAAGAACATAGTCATAATCCTGTGATCCTTCGTATTCTGATCGAAAACCTTCAAGCTGACTGGCAATAGAACGGCTTACAACTAAAAAATGAGTAATGTAGTTTTCAGATCTTAAAAGATCAATAGAAAAGTTTGGTTTATAATGCGGTTCGGTAAAAGTTTCTGTTTCGGAGACATATTTATCTTCATCCGTATAGAGAACATCATATCTGTGGGTTTGAAGAGCCTGTACTACCTTAAAAAGACAATCTTTTCGCAATAGATCATCATGGTCGAAGAATCCAATATAATCTCCAATTGCCATATTTAATGCTTCGTTCATATTTCCAGCAATTCCCTGATTCTCAGTCAGCTTTTTATACTTGATTCTTGGATCTTTAATCCTTTTTAGCCATTCATCGATATTGTTATTATCCGAACCATCCGCAATGCAGAGTTCCCAATTGGAATAGCTTTGATTCAACACACTCTCAATCATCTCATTGAAGAATGATTCTGGGGTATTATAAGCTGCAACAATCAGTGAAATTAAAGGTTCATATACAAATTCAGTTTGTTTTTGTCTGGTTAATTCATCATCTGAAGGAAGCTGTCTGATGGCGTAATGGTGATAACTAGTTCCTCCAAAATGCTGACTGCTTTTTTCTACTGCCTTCGATATTGTCTTTCTTAACCCAAACTGACTCAGATATTCTTTTGAACGATTCAATTTACTGACGTTTTCGCTGTTTCGGGTATCAGAAACAATATCCTCAAGCGGAATCTGCTCACTTTCTTCCTGGCTTTCAAGAACAAGAGCCAGATTTTTCATACGATCTAAATCCGTTTCAATGGAAAAACCACTTTCCAGATTTTCTTTTTGGGCATAAAAAATCTGCAGCTGCTCATCATTCCTTCTCTGGATTTCGGGAATTCTTATCTCGGAATCAGACGATCCATCGGACTCATCATCCATATTGACCAGACTCAGCGAAACTTTTTGTCCATCCCCCGCGAATACAGAACCATGAATTTTTACTTTATTTTCACTTAAGGGATCAGCAGCTGCACGGATCCGAAATGAATTCTTCTTCAGAGCATTTTTCAGCTGTTCTGAATCAATCACCGAGTCTGGAATTCCGTTCGCATAAATTTGAATGGTTTCAGGCAGGGCAGTAAGTTTTAATTTAACCACCCTGCCAGACGGATGATTGATATCTCGTTCGGGAATCATCACCATATAAATTTCTGGTTCATTGATCAGCTCGCTGACTTGATCAATAGATATCAGGATCTGTCCCTGATCGAGAATTCCATTGATAATCAGACTATAGCCATCCGTCACCTTCTGCGCATAAATATCAGATATTTTAAAGTGATTCATTAAAACCTCCCTGTGATCATTCAACAGTACGATCAACACATTTCAGACTAATAAAAAAGAAACCAGTCATGCAAATAGAATGAGCTGGTTTCGAGTGTTCTGTCTGATTCAGAAACATTTAATAAAAGTCAGTTCTGCAAAAAGAAAAATTACTGCTGAAACTCAACCGGACTGATCCAAAATCAGACTTAAAAGCAAAACAGATAAGATCCAATACAAGCTCATATCAGAGAACTTCAGCAAAATTTCTCTCGAGTTTTCTAAAGATCATCATTCCAATGATCAATAACAGCAGGCTGCCAGCCAAAACAATGAGAATGGCATTCATATCTGGCCAGACATGGTAAAGAAAGCAATCCCTGTAAGCATTAAGAAGAACTGTTAATGGGTTGTATTCAATGATCTTGAGCAGCCATCCTGCTTTTTGAAACTGAGTAATTGTATAGATCACTGGTGTTCCATAGAAACCCATCTGCAGGATAAACTGAACAATAAACTCCAGATCCTGAATATAAGGTTCGATCGATCCAAGAATCAGAATTAATCCCAAAGACAAAACTGCCTGAATCAAGGCGATAAATGGGACCAGAAGAACATGAATGCTTATACCTACTCCTCCAAAGAGACAGAAGATCAATATGATCAGACAGGATATATAAAAATTAACCAGCCCGGATAATACCTGTGAAATCATCAGAATTTCTCTTGGAAAGTAAACTTTCTTGATGATCCCTGCGTTATCTTTGATGCATCGGGTTCCCCCGGTCACAGTACTTAAAAAGAATGTCCAGGGAATAAGACCGGTAATCAGATAGATCAGGTAGTTGGGGATCACATTTCCGAGAAGATACGGAAAAACCAGATAATAAACAAATACCTGCAGAAGTGGATTGAGAAAAGACCAGATGACCCCTAATACACTTCCTTTGTACTTTCCTCGAATATCCTTTTTAACATTTGTGAGCAGGAGCTCTCTATACTGATAGATTTGTCTGAATAAGCTCATTCTTCCACCCTCAAACGGACTTTCTTTCGATCAATTATTCGACCATCTGCTTTCAACACCGCGGTTAATCTGGCATCGCCAGAAATATCTTCCGGAACCATGATCTGTATATTAAATCCGAGAATATCGTCCTTAATCAGGCCAGCATATTCCTCTTCATAGACTTCGTAAACATCTGGTCTGGCAATCTGCTTTTCGACTGGATTCATTGACTGGTCAAATCCAATCTCAATTGTTTCCTTTTTTGATGTTGACACAGCCCATCCTGATACATTCAGGATTTGCTTGGCCTTAATGGATTCAAAATTGTGCGGAGTATCAATATGAATTACTCCTGCATGCTTATGAGATTCTTCTCCATCGTTTTTACTGAAGTTTTCTTCGTTGTCCAGCGCGCTTTGTTTTAAATATTGTCGAATGACATAAGCTGGATCTCCATCTAACTGTATGCGACCATGATAGACCCAGATCGCTCGGGAACAAAGATTTTGAACAGTATCCAAAGAATGAGAAACAATAACAATTGTTTTATCTGAATCACGAAGCTCTTCCAGTTTTTCAAAGCACTTATTCTGAAAGTGCTGATCCCCGACAGCCAAAATTTCATCAACCAGCAATATATCCGCATCGACATTAATTGCAATTGAAAAAGCCAATCGCATATACATTCCTGATGAATACGTTCGAACAGGTTCATCAATATTTGGTCCCAGTTCAGAAAATTCAATAATACGGTCAATTCTTTTGTCAATTTCTTTTCTGGTCAACCCAAAGACTGAGGCATTAAAGTAAATGTTTTCTCTACCGGTAAAATCCATGTGAAATCCGGCCCCCAACTCAAGCAAACTGGTTAATTTTCCCTGCGTTGAGACTGTGCCTTTATTCGGATACAGGATTTTGGTCATCAACTTTAACAGGGTTGATTTTCCACTTCCGTTTGTGCCAATTAAGGCAACGGTTTCCCCTTTATGGATATCCAGATTAATATCTTCCAGCACAGTTTTTATCTCTGGTTTTGAACCCGCTCGAACAAGACGGTCCTTGATGGTTTTCGCCTGATCCTTGTAAATTTTGAAGGATTTCGTCATATTTCTTACTTCGATTGCATTTTCTTTTTCCATCAATTCCATCCTTTCTCAAAGTCCAAATAATATCATAAAGTCTATCGTTTAAAACAGCCTTGACAGGTTTGTAAACAAAATTTCAGCATTATGAAGATAGTAGAGCTGCAGTCCTTTATAACAGAAGAATAAAGCTGTGATTAACGATAAGCTCAATCTGAAATCTGGCTTAATTCTAAAAACTGTATTCAACAACCATCCCTGGGCTCGATCAAAAATCGTTTCAAGCTTAGAAAAACCATAGGCCACGCAAAGCATAACAGCGCATAAGCTTGACATCATATATCTTCCCTGGGGTTGATAATCATTTACATATGAGTTATATGCGCTTAAAAAGACCGGAAGAACAATCGAGATTACCAAAGCGATCATAAACAGTCTGTTTTTATTCATTTTAATAAAAGATTTCAGGCTGAATACAAAACCTGTTATAAATCCCGAACCCAGAATTAAAAAATAGAAAACATAGTATTTCCAATGCATAACCACTGACATGGATTGAAATACTCCAATGTAAGACATCAAAGAGTGTCTCCACCACAGCATAGCTTCATCGCCCTGTCCAACAGGTTTAAATATCATATCGATAAAACTCATGGTATCCGCTGGGTGGAGCAGATTCAGATTCTGTCCATACATCTCCTGATAAAATTCAGTGGCTTTAAACCCCAGAAAATCAAAGGCCATAAAGTTTGCATTTTTGATAAACCACCATCCGCCGATCGTAAAGGCAATCAGAAATACAATAACGAAGCGGCTCCAAAAATAAATCTTATCTGTTTTTTCTTTCCAGCAGGAAATACAGAAAACAATAAGGCTGGCTAACAGGTAAGCATATCCAAAATAATAAGTGATCGACATCAATCCGCATAAAATTCCCAGATGAACACATTGAGTACCTGTCCAACCGTTACGTAAAGCCCGAATCCAGCAATAGACAAAACCGTATCCAAGAAAAATACTGAAGATGTCATTGTTAAAGTAACTGGCTAAATACAGGAATTGCGGAAGAAACAGCGACAGGCTGACAAACAGCAATTGCACACCATACCTGTGAAATACATTCTGAGCAATAAGCATACTGTAAATGCCTGTTCCTATAACAGATATTGTTGATACCTGTCTGAATGCAGCCAATAAAATATATGGATTATCAGTAAACAAGCTCGCAGCCTTCATAAATAACGAGCCAAGAATCGTTGGAAAATATGGAGAAAAAGAGTAATTAAAGCCCCACACCGTTATAAGTTCTGGCTCATCCCCCCAAGGAAGATAACCATTCATGACGATAAAGTCTGCAATCTGTTTACGCATGACTTCATCTGGTGCATATCTTGTATCTAAACCGAGTGTGCATACGATCGTAAATCCCGCAGCCAAAATGATTAAAAGACTTGCGCTTATGGGAAATAATTTCTTGTTATTCATGCCGGCCCCGCTTCATTTCTTTCTTTCTATTCCTGCGATGAATCGCTAAAAAAATAAACCCGAATAAAATCAATGCTGAAACAAACAATCCCAGACACAGCAGGAATACAGAGCCTATCATTCCAGACTTTTGAAGGATCATCGGAGTAAACAGGAATACAATAAGCACCGATGGAAAATTGCCAATCAACACTTCATCATTTTTCGAAAAAGATGTCAGCACTGAGCTAAAGAAAGTCACGCAGCTCAGAATAATTGAAGCAATAATTGTTGGTGCAAGCAGATTCATATAAGGTAGAATTTCTTTTCCAAACAAAAGTGAAAACACAAAATCACCAAGCAGAGCACCGGCTCCAACACCTGCAAGACACAATAGGCCAAAACCAGCAACCGCAATCAGTATCAATCGGATCAGCTTCTTTGTTTTCGCTTCAGCATAAAGAATCGATATCGTTGGAATCAACATAACGAACACTGAAGTCATCAATACATTTAATATAGAAAGCACCATTGTAACTGAGGAAAAATAGCCAAGCTGTTCAGTACCAAACATTTTCTCGATATCGGTACGCATGATCAAATTGAGCGCCGGAACAAGAAGTGAATAAAGCATTAACGGAAAACAATCTCTTAATAATACCAGAGCCTGATTTCTGGTCAGCTTCGGTCCAGTTAATCCCTTTTCATGCTGGATATCATAAAAGATTAATACAACAAAAATCCCCAGCGTATTAATCAGTAAAGTAGCCATCAGTGAGTGAAACAGGATCATTCCAAGAGTGAATGTTGTTACTGAGACAATTCCTTTAATCATATAGGAGATTGCAATCTTTTTGACTTCATCTCTTTTCTGAAAAATCCCAAATAACACATCCATATAACTTTCGCCAAATTTATAAAACAGATAAATCAGACAGCATACGCTTGTGTAAACAGAGTATCCAAAAAAAGGAAGACTGATCACAAACAGCCCTAAAGCGATCAGAGTGCACAGATGTCTGAAATGAATATAATCTGAATCTGAAAAACGATTTTCAATATCAGCAACCTGATAATTACGAACTCCATAAATCGAAACACAGTAGAAAATGTTTGTAATGGATAGAACAATCGAAAATATTCCGGCATCTGTAAAATTACCCAGGCGTACGACCAGAATCGTAAGCAGATACTGACAGAAAAAATAAAAGAATGTTCCGAAAGTATTCCATAAATAGTCTTTACCTGCTGCTTCCATCTGTTTTGGATTTACAGATTCAACTTTGATTTGATTATCTGTTTTCATAAAACTCTCTGATCACCGAGACCGTCTTTTTTGCATCTTCAGATGTCATTCCATAATACATTGGAAGACGCACAAGTCTTTCACTTTCAACAGTAGTAAATTGATCTTCTCCAGACATTCGGCCATATTTAAGTCCGGCTGGAGCTGAATGAAGTGGAATATAATGAAAAACGAGCTGAACTCCTTGCTCCCTGGCGAACTGGATCAGCTGCGACCGTTCTTCGAGATCTTTGGTTTTTATATAAAACAGATGGGCATTATGTTGTGCACCTTCAGGAAGGTAAGGCAATTCAATCTGACGTTTTGCCTGAAGATCTTCAAGCTGCGAATAATAGAAATTCCAGGTGTTCTTTCGATCTTCATTAATTTGATCAGCCTGTTCAAGCTGAGCAAACAGATAAGCCGTATTCAGCTCACTTGGTAAAAAAGAATCGCCTCGATCCACCCAGGTATATTTATCGACCTGGCCTCGATTGAATTTTGATCTGTCAGTTCCCTTTTCTCGTAAAATTTCAGCCCGTTCATTGTACTGAGGATTGTTAATCAGAAGAGCTCCACCTTCACCCATAGAGTAGTTTTTGGTTTCATGGAATGAATAGCAGCCGAAATCTCCAAAAGTACCTAAGGCTTTTCCCTTAAAACTTGCCATGACTCCCTGCGCAGCATCTTCAATCAGGATCAGATTATGTTCTTTTACAATATCCATAATTTTATCCATGTCACAGGAAATTCCGCCATAATGCATAATGATCACAACTTTTGTTTTATCAGTAATCGCCTCACGAATCCTTTCAGGATCAATATTCATCGTTTTCGGATCCAGATCTACAAAAACAAGAGAGGCTTGCGATAACAACGGAGCAGTCGCAGTAGAAGAGAAGGTAAAACTAGGCAGAATCACTTCATCCCCTTCTTTGAGATCGCACAACATTACTGCAAGATCCAATGCGGATGTTCCACTGGTCGTCATCAATACTTTCTGAACTTTAAAACGTTCTTCCATCCATTGCGAGCATTTTTTTGTAAATTCGCCATCTCCACAGATCTTCCTGTTTCCGATGGCTTTTTGAATATATTGAAGTTCATTCCCCGTAACGGGAGGAATGTTAAAATTAATCATGCTTTCTATCCTTTCCTGACAGGCTCTGTCATCCATTGATTCTGATTAGTATTAACAGTCTCAAGCTTAAGAACTTCTTCAAAAGCATGGATCGAAAACGAATGTAAAAAGAGCTTCCGGGCCGCTCTTCTCATCCTTTGATTATCCATTTCTGACTGTTCGATGATTTTCCTGGCTACTATCTCTATATGGTCTGCATCCAGGTTATAGCCTGCATTATACATTTCAATAAAATCCCAGGTATCCCCAGACAGATTATTGATTACTGGAAGCCCTGACTGAAAATAATCAATGGACTTCATCGATAAAGCCACAATAATATGCGATTTCATTAAATTCAGCCCAAACCGGCATCGATTAAATATTTCCTGCTTTCTTGTTGAATCATAGACTTCGCCATGGTCGATCAAATCCAGATTGTTAATCAATCGTAATCGGCTGCAGAGTTCTTCCTTTTTTTCTCCAGCCCCAATCAAATGGAAAACTACTTTTTTATCCCGTGCGATACACGTCATTAAAGAAACCATGAGATCAAGATCCAATATATGGTTTATGCTGCCTAAATAGGCAATATCGATGCTGCTCGAATCCCAGTTCTGTTCAAGTTTCGGCTCTTGATCGATCCCAGCCCAATATAAAGTCTGCGCTTTATCAGCAACCGAATCAGGTAAAAATTGTTTGTAAAACTCACATTCGGTATATACCTGGTCAGCCTTTTCAAGAGCACTCTGTCTCAATTTTTTCCACAGACCAAACCCAGGAATATAACGCCCCATACTGATGGGAAAAGATTCAGGCCAAAGATCGAGCACATCAAAAATCAGCTGTGTTTCTGGATTTTTCTTCTTGTAAGCAGCCATTTCAGGACCAAGAGAATTAGCAGGCATCAGACAATGGATACGATCTGGAGAATAATTCTCAAGAAAGAGTCTGCACCTTCTTGCAAATAACCAATGCCCGACCATTCGTCGAACAGATAGATTTTTCTTATAGGATGGATGATGAATCAATTTGATTTGAGAATCATCTATTTCGATGTAGGCCTTGTTTCGATGTGAAAAGTCAGGAGTCAGGATAATCACTTCGTCATGGCAAACATTAGTATAGAAATCTTTCAACTGCTTTCCTCGAACCAGATAAGGATCGCTGATACAGATAATTGCTGTTTTCATTGGGATTACTCCTTATCTGAGGACTCACTCAGAACGATCTGGATGATCTGATCCTGATCATTAAGCCCATCAATAATAAATGTTCTCTTCCGTTCTACCGGATATAATTGATATTTTCTGGATAACTCCATATCATCAATTGCCTCTACTACAACTGACTGACCATTTTTCAGTGATGAATCTGGGAAGGCTTCGTACTCAATCTGTGAAAGATAAATATTTCGGATTGGATCGGCCTGATTTTGCTGATTCGAAATTGAGACAATTTCTCCGTGTCCATCCGTTCCCTGGATTTCGATCACAAGGTCAGCAGTTAAATTGATCTGGCTGGTCTTTCTGTATAAAATAGCTCCAACAAAAAAAAGAATGAGCATAAATAGCAAAAGCCAGCAAAAATAGATCAGTTTTTTTCTAAGCTTTTCTGCAACCATATAGCTACCATTATAAACATTTGACTGATCATTTCGAAAGAAAGCCAATAACTCTGAACTTCAACCATTCAATATGTGTGGTCTTATATCATAACTTCTAAAAAAAACACGAATTAAAAAACGCTTCCATAAACCAGGAAGCGTTTTTTATACTCAATAAAATCATAGAAGCTTAATAACGAACTTATGGCAGAGGTTCTACGAATACCTCTGGATCATAATGCTGACCTTCATCGAATATAGTCTCATTATTTTCCGGTTCGCTCAACGGTTCCTCATTCACTGAAGCGCCCTGATCGTAAAGATCTGTCTGTTGGTCAGAATATTGTTCAGACCATGCATTATCGTAAACATCTACAGGCTGCTGATAGGTGTTTGGATCGTAATATTCGCTAGAATATTCATTGACCTGTTCAGCTGTTCCATCCTCACTGGTATGGAAAGTATTCGAACTGGTACTGTAAATATCGGGAATTACCGGGTTATTTCCATTCAGAACATCCATAATCAAATCATGAACAGTCTGAAGCTGGCCTTCATCAGCCAGAGTGACTGAAGCAAATCCCTGAACTGACGGCGAATACTCCATCGATGATGAATTGACCAGTGCGACCGATTGAATATTCCAATTTGGAAAGCGGCTCAATTCTAAAGTCAGCAGTCTTTTCACATCTTTGGTACTCATGTTGGTCTCAAAAGCGGTTGATAAAGCTTCCATTACTTTCGGATAGTTGGAAATCATCGAAGGAGATATCATAGCTCGAATCAGAGCTTTCATAACGGTTTGCTGGTTTTTAACCCGTTGATTGTCTCCATCTGAATAAGCGTGTCTCTCTCGTGAAAAAGCAAGAGCTCTCTCTCCATCCAGATGATTCCATCCTGCCTTAACCCCTTCCGTTCCGTTTGCATAGAAGGTTTCAACTTCAAGTCCAGGTTCAACTTCTACCTCAATTCCTCCAATGGCATCAACGATGTTGATCAATGAAGAGAAGTTCAGCCTGACTGTATAGTTGATTGGAACATCAAGCAAATCTTCTACAGTGGATTCTGTTGTTCCTACCCCATAAAGACCAGAATGAGTCAATTTATCAAACTGTCCCTGTAATCCTTCACAGGCAGTTTGGTTCTTTTTGCATGTGATTTCCGTATAAGTATCACGAGGCAAAGAAACCATCAGTATTTCTGCCGTTTTTGGATTAATCGCAACCAGCATATTGACATCCGACCTGGATACACTATTTAAAGTTCCGTAGCTGTCATTTCCTGAAATTAAAACGACAAACGGATCTGTCATGACATTATTCACAGGGTCAGCAGGATTAAGCATGGATGCGTCTCGATCTGTGTAATAAATGTACTGATCGACTACATTTGTAAAAGTCGTCAGCGCATTGTAGCGATTGACATCATTTGCCGCTTCATTTAATGCATCATGCAGTTGTTCAGGAAGAGCAATAGCACTTATCTCTCCATTATATAGATCATCAACGAGCTGATAGACTGAATCATATTCTACTGTTTGTGGATGAATCCCTTTTTTATCCAGACTATCCAGCAAGCCCTGAGTTCCTTCAGGTTCTTCCTGCCTCATGACTCCAAGAGAAGTCTGATCCAGATCTTTCTCAGAATCCATATTATTAATCATGGCATAAACTGTGACTGTATTTGCCATTTTGTCTGTAAGATCCGTCACGCGATCAAGCATGATAGATGTATCTTTAACATATTTTCCCGCCAGCGAACAACTTAAAGCCAGGATAATTACGATCAGTCCTGTTAAGTATCTTGAAATTGGTCTGCGGCTTTTGAATAACCAGAATCGGATAATCAAAAAGCTGACGAGAATCAGTCCCAGACATACAAGAATCATCATATATACCGGAAGAATATCCAGCCTGATTAATTCAAATATTAAATATCCAACAGCTGCCAGTGCAAGCAGAGAAACAATCCAGCATATTGGGCCTGCTCTTCGCCTGAATTTGCGGCGCCTGTCGACTTTCTTTTTTGCCATTCTAATTCCCCTCTAATTTTCAGCATCAGACAGCCAAAAAAAACTGTCTCAATTATAAACATCCTGAGCCATCATTTCAAGGTTTCCTAAGATCCGAAGCATGACTGCAAAACAGAGCCGTCTCTAATTTGGAAAGTATGACGCTCTATTAATTTTTCTCTTTCAATCATCCTGATCAAATATCGTATAAAAAAAGACTCTCCTGAAGCGGCAGGAAAGTCTTTCATGGAATTCACTAATTTTACAATCGTTCTCTTTAACCGCGATTAAAGAAAAAATTTGGAATTGTATCGTCCGAATTGGTTTCTGCAACAGTTGTTGTTACCCCTGATGGACGTGGAGCGGAAACTTTAGGCTGTGTATAGAGAGGAGTGGAAGAAATCTGTTTTTCTGAGCGCTGTTTTCTGCTCTGTTTCTTATCTTCTCCATCATCTTCAAATCCAGTTGCAATGACAGTAACGATAATTGCATCGCCAAGCTGTTCATTAATTGCAATACCAAAAATTGTATCAATATTTCCACCAGCAGCATCCTGAATAACAGCTACTGCATTCTGAGCATCATAAAGAGAAACCTTATCGCCGCCAGTGATGTTGATAATGGCGCTCTTAGCTCCGGCAATGCTGGTTTCAAGAAGCGGAGACTGAATGGCTTTTTCAGCAGCGGTGATGGCTTTGTCTTCTCCGTCTGCCATGCCGATACCGATCAGCGCGCGTCCTTTGTTCTGCATTACGGAACGGACATCGGCAAAGTCAAGGTTGACGAGAGCCGGTACGGCAATCAGATCGGAAATCGTCTGAACACCCTGTCTTAATACATTGTCGGCAGCCTGGAAAGCTTCTTCAATCGGCTTGCGGCCGATGACTTCGAGCAGGTTGTCGTTGGATACAACGATCAGGGAGTCTACATATTTTTTCAGTTCATCAATGCCTTCAACTGCATTTACCGTGCGGCGTTTGCCTTCAAAAGTAAAAGGCTTGGTTACAACGGCAATGGTTAATGCACCTTCTTCTTTGGCAAGTTTTGCTACTAAAGGAGCTGCACCGGTTCCTGTTCCGCCACCCATTCCGGCTGTAATGAAGACCATGTCTGCGCCGTCAATCGCATTGCGGATTTCGGCTTCGGATTCTTCAGCGGCTTTATGGCCTACTTCAGGCTGTCCTCCGGCACCAAGACCGTGGGTTGTGTCCGGACCGAGAACAAGCTTCTTTTCGGTCGGGCTGTTTTTCATTACCTGAACATCGGTATTGGCGATGTAGAAGTCCACACCCTGCACTCCGTCGGCAACCATCCGGTTGACAGCGTTGCTTCCGCCTCCGCCGACGCCAATGACTCTGATATCTGCTACTTGATTAAATTCCGGCATTCTTCATTCCTCCTGCATCTGCTTATTTACTGTTTTGTTTTCTGATTAACTATTATTTGACAGAATTACGCGTTTTAGTTTCTGCGTAAAACCGCCTTCTTCATCCCGGGTTATTCGGCTGATTGTTTCAATGCTTTCTTCCAGCTCATTTCGACTGACAGAAATTCTGTCATCCTTCTTTATACGATTCATATCCTGCCAGACATAGGACATTCCCAGTCCAGCTGTATACGCTCCATCCCGGGCCCCAATCGCAGTCACCTGATAGACCGATGCAGGGGCATTAAATGCTCCAGTCATCTCTTCAAGTATGACAAGATTACTTCCCTTACCAGTGATCATATAACGGGCCTTGCCATCTTTTACAATTCCGGCACATGCCTCATTAATATCCATGATCCATTCCCGGATTTTAGGTAGAACAAGTCTGGCCAGATCAGATTGAGTGACCTCAACATTGTGACCATCCTGCGATTCAATGTAAATGATAACATCTTTATTATCTTCTTCTTTACTTGAAAACAGATTTGTCAGAAGGCGATATGAAATGTCATCGCTTAACCTGAATTTTGTCTGCAGATCACTGGTAAAGTATCGTAATCCCTTATCAATTTCTGCTGCTGTCATGATTTTTTCCTGCATTGCCAATACCAGCGAAGTGTGATCATCATCCAGATTTAATAAAATGATTGGCCGTTCAGCAGATAATCCTAATGCAGCTGACTCTCTGGCCTGGGCATAAACATCCAGACAGACATCAATGATTTCCAGATTTGACTGTTCAACGGCTCTGGCAAACGCATACAGTCTGGCTTTATCTACATACAGCAGATCAACTTCCATTTCGAACGACTCTGCTTCCATGCCCACTGGAATTCGTTCCGTTGGAATGTCATTGACCACATATGTAATCTTATTTATATTGATCAGCTCATGATCCTCATCCGCTTTTTTTTGCATAGCTTTTGCTAAACCTTGCTGAATATGGAAAAGCCGAATGTTTTTCGTACCATCTTCTATCGTAATATGAATTTTTTGAGCACTCCGAATCACATCCGATCCAGGAATCGCTAATAAAACCCGTTCAATCCGATATCCCAGTGCAGTTTCAGCCTGTCTGATTGCCTGCTGAATCGCTTTGACCACCGCACTTTCGTTGACAATGGTTGTTTTATCAATACCTGCACAGGGAACTTTTTCAACGCGCAGGATATTATTTCGAGAATCAAAAACTTCAAGTACTACTAACCGCACCTCGCGGTCTGCTATTTCCAGGGCTGCATATACCTGTTTCTTTGCCATGAAAAAGTTCTCCTTTTAATATATCCAATATATTCGAAACCATTATATCGCATGAGATTCAGGATTTTAAAGATAGATTCCTTGACTGTTTTGTGGTTTCGCTGAAAATTTATTAAGCTTATCCAAGCTGCTTAAAATCCCTGAAAAGCCTCTACAACCTGATCTGGATGATCAGAAATCAATCCATCGACTCCAATCGAGATCAATTCATTCATTCTTCCTTTTTTATTCACGGTCCATGCCCACACCTGCTTATCTGCCTGATGAATTCTTTCAATAATTTCTGGATTCAACTGGCTTTCCTCAATCGCAAGACCAGATAAAGACTCATCTAAAAGTGCATCTTCGAGCAAAGTCAAATTTGACATCAACAACATGGTAAACATATATGGAAATTCATTCTCAATGGCTTTTAGAGTTTCCAGATCCCATGCCTGCACGCAGATATTTCTTTGCAGAGATTTATACTGATTTAGAATCTCAGTAATTTGTGGAACTTCAGCACTTCCCTGCTTTAGTTCAAGAAGATAGATTGCATCTGTTTGCAGATCTTCAAAGACTTCGCTAAGTCTTGGAAGCTTTTCTCCGTTTTTTAAATAGGTCTTATCGAGCTGGGTGCTGTCAGTATCGGTAATTTTTTTATCAATTCCAGCTGATGCCTTCAGTGAATTATCATGACAGACATAAATCACTCCATCCGAAGACTTCCATAAATCCATTTCAAGCTGCTCATAGCCCTGAGCAACTGCCAGATCAAAAGCAGACAACGAATTTTCCATTGCCTGCGAAGAAAATCCTCGATGGGCAAAAAAGGGTCTTTTTGTCATTCGCCTGCTCGAAACCAGGTTTTCATAGCTGTTGTCAATCACTTTATCTACTGAATTCTCTGTAGGGTTTGCCTGAACAAAATGGAGTCCTGGAAGATCACCTCCGAGATAAAGAGCTGCAAACAGAGATGCTCCTGCAGCAGTGCAAATCAGTTTCCTGGTCCGGTTAATTCCTCTCTTAATTTTTCTTTTCAGTTTGCGCGCCATTCTTACCTCGCTCTGATACGATTATTAATCATACGCTTTGTTTTCTTCCTGCTTAATTTATGAACCCAAAAGATCAAGCGATTATTCCTTTTCAAAGCGTCAATGTCTGAAGTAAATGCTATTTATATCAGAGATTTTTAAATTAGCGTAAAACAATCCCATTTTATTACAAATTTCAGATATTTTTTCTGATAATCCCAGCATTCTCGTATAGCATGATAAACTTCAATCACAGACATTACTTTATACTGTATAAGGGGGATTTCTTTATGAAACAAGTAAAAAAAGTAAAACGGAACCGAAAAATACTATTTACTGTTGTAATAGTAGCTATTATCATTTGCGCAGCAGCTATCGGTTATTTATGGTTTGCCAATCAGTCTCGGGATAATAAATATCAGTCCACTTTAGATACCCTGGAACAGCAATATACTGACTATACTACTCTGGTCGAAAATACTGCTTTACCAGAAGGCTGGAGCGAGTCAACACTCTCTGCACTCAAGGAAAAAGCATTGAACGCCTATGATGTCAGCGAAATTACACTTTATCAGAATGCAGTGGATGGAGATGTAGAAGCCCAGAAGAAAATTGGTAATTCAGAGACTGCAAAGTCACAACCAGAAACTGTTACAGTATATACTCAGATTTTAAAAAACCTGAATGCCTATCCTGAAAACCTGGCAAAATTAGCAATAAATGACGAATCTCTTCTTGCTTTCGTAGCAGATTATCCAAACCAGAAAGATAAGAATCTCGCTGAAACTGAAGTTCCTGTTTTAGAAGGAGATATGACTCTTATTAACTCATTGAAGGCTGCTGATCCAAGATGGGGTTATCTGCCTTTCGGAAACAGCTTGTTTGCTCAGAGCGGAGCACCCGAAACCGCCTTATCCATGGTGTTCAGTTACCTGTTGGAAGATCCAAAGTATTCACCTGCATATTTTGCCCTATGGGCTCCTGAATTTGGATATGATATTGAGCCAGTCAAAGAAAATGACAACATTTTTGGAGGAGCTTCCTATGCATTCGGCGTTAACTACACTCCGCTTCCAGGTTACGAAGCTTATGTAAATGATTCCTTAAGTCAGGGAAGTGTTGTAATCGCTGAACTGGCAGCTCAGGATGGGTCCGACAATAATAACTTTGTCGTTATTCCCATGGCTGATGAAAATGGGAACTGGGTGATCTACGATCCATTATCAAGCGAACTCAAAAAAACCGTTTCGCCTGATGACATTAAAGAACAATTGGTAAATGTTTATGCCTTCTGGCGTTAATTCAATCCGATAGATAAAGATTTTGTATATTCTAATTTATATAAAAATCATTCGCCATTCGATCATTCTCTGAAATTCTTCGATTCAGAGAAGATGATTGAATGGCTTTTATTATTTTCTCTTTTAATTTCAGTTAAATAGCCCGATCAAACCAAATATTTCGAATATTCTAAAACTTCCCTTCGTTATAAACCTGTTTGATATGACTTGCGTGGTATCCCTACATTAGCGTACAAAAAGGGGCTGTTAAATTTCTGACAGTCCAAAAATAAAAAGAGGCACCTGATCCGTAATGGATGAGGTGCCTTTTTTGGTAAAATATGTTCATGCACAATAAACAAAATTACCAAACACACTATAACTCGATTCAGGGCCGTTTGCCACTGCTCCATT